>Ga0265797_10002290_pt1 | contig 32424 bp, 36 predicted proteins | sample P2T30metagenome_FD_192433 | JGI IMG/M metagenome (GOLD analysis project Ga0265797, IMG submission 192433) | Plant litter microbial communities from East Loma Ridge, Irvine, California - P2 T30 | ecosystem: Environmental > Terrestrial > Plant litter > Unclassified | place: USA: California... | reverse complement strand
ACCGACTTGCTTATCGGTGCCGATGGTGTGAGGTCTGGCGTGAGGCGCCAACGCATGCCTGCACTTGGCCTCCTCGATACCGAGGGGCGCGCCGTTTTTGGAAAAACTCCCATCACCGCCGAATTTTTCGATCGCGTCCCTAAAGAGCTCGGCCAGGGACTCAGCTTGATCGGTGAGAGTAACGACAGCAAGATGAAGCTCTTCTGCGACATCATGACCTTTGACCGAACCGTTGGTGCGCAGGCCGCTCAGGATATAGGCTTGTCTTTGCCAGCTGACTACCTCTACTGGGTGCTTGTTTTCCGACGTGATGCTGTCAAGAATGATCCCTTTGGAAAGGGCTCGTATTCACTTACATCCGAGCAGTCGGCGGAGATATCGCAGCAGCTCACATCGCATTGGCATCCACGCATTCAACGGATTCTTACGGAGCAGGATCCTTCAGCAGCCTCGAGCCTCACTTTCCACGCCGCCGAGCCAAGTAGTCTCATGACTGCCTGGAAAGAAGTCCCGAAGGACCACCATGCCGCCGTCACTTTGCTGGGTGATGCTGCTCACCCAATGCCACCTGTAGGAGGATTCGGCGCGAACGCCGCCTTTCAAGATGCGGCTGCTCTCTGCGATGCGCTCTGTCAGAAAGAAGACACCATGGCGCAAATTCGGACATACGAGCAAGACATGCGTGTGAGAGCCCAGTCGGTGGTGCAGCGCAGTATCGAGGGCTCTGGCCGCTTCTTCGGGATGCGCCCCATTGAAGAACTACAGTACGCAGATGGCCTTTGAGACCGATTTGAGTACTGAAACTACTATCCGCTACTCAGTCCGAGTCTCTTTTGATGAGAACGCGAGCCTAAGTGCGTATCCGCCTCCGACTAGCTCCTATATCTTTTGACTACCCAAGCTCTCAAGTCTTCAGTCCCAATAGTAACCTCGCTTTCGCAATCGATCTGATATTGCACTGGAGGCCTATGAACTCGGATTTTCAGCGTCGCATTGTCAATGCAATGCTGTAGCTCTACGGGCCGGTGGGACGGACATATACCACCTGTGTTATGCTGCGGGGTAGCATAAAAGCACAATCTCTTAGCAAACTCCCCATCCTGCGTCCTTGCCTTTATTCTGGGTCTTCGTGCATGCATCGGGTTGAGATCCCGCCGAAGTCATTGCAGCCGGATCATGCTCCTACACCCCGCATAGTGTCAGCTCAGCACATGCAGGCTCCCATAATCGTAGCACATATATGACTAGCCAGATGTCCTTATTACGCTGCGAACAAATCAGTGACAGGAAAACCGATCATTTCTCGTCATTACATCTGACTCGCCAGACATCAAAATCTCCAACATGTCTTTCGAAAAGACCATTCCTCTGTGGCTCGACGGGCAAGAGGTCGTTACCGAGTCCATCTTCGACGTTGTTTCACCCAACACTGGAGAAACCCTCTACAAATGCTCTTCCGCGTCGGTATCTGATGCCGAAAGAGCCATAAAGTCCGCCTCGGACGCTCAAGAGGCGTGGGCAGCTACCAAGCCCACCGCACGACGAGACATCTTTTTGCGAGCCGCAGAAATCCTGCTCAAGCGAAAAGATGAGCTCTACAAAATCACGCATGAAGAAACTGGTGCCGTTGAGTCCATGTTCGACTTCGAATTCATGCTCGGAGTTGAGGGCTGCAAGAGTATTGCCGGATTATTGCCCATAGCCACCAAGGGTGCGGTACCCACTACACTGACGGAGGGAAAGTCGGCCATGGTCCTACGTGAGCCATACGGTGTTGTACTCGGAGTTGCTCCATGGAATGCGCCCTACGGCCTCGGGTTCAGAGCATGCTTGGGCCCTCTTGCAATGGGTAACACCGTCGTTCTCAAGGGAGCAGAGGCCAGTCCCAAGGCGTACTGGGCAATTGCCTCGGTTCTACATGAAGCTGGTTTGCCCAAGGGCTGCCTCAACACAATCATCCACCGACCTCAGGACGCCGCAGCGGTGACATCGGCTATCATAGCCGCACCTGCCATACGAAAGATCAATTTCACCGGCAGTACCATTACCGGCTCCATCATCGCAAGCCAAGCAGCCAAATTGCTGAAGCCCACATTGATGGAGCTCGGGGGCAAAGCGCCAACGATCGTTTGTGAAGACGCCGATCTCCAACAAGCAGCGCTGGGGTGTGCACTAGGCGCTTTCCTGCACGGCGGCCAGATCTGCATGTCGACGGAGCGCATCATTGTGCACGAGGGCGTTGCGGATGCCTTCAAGGAAGCTCTCAAGCCCACAATGGACCAAGTCTTTGGCGCCACCACGAGCTTGACACTGATCGGCGAGGCACCAGTCCGCAAGAACAAGAATCTTCTACAAGACGCTATCGGTAAAGGGGCCGTTGTGGTACACGGAGATGCGTCCCACAACGCCGATATGAAGACGGCGATGCGGCCTGTGGTCATTGAAAAGGTCTCGGATGACATGGACATCTACCACAACGAGTCGTTCGGACCGACCGTATCTCTCTACACAGTGTCCTCCGACGAAGCAGCTGTTGCTCTGGCAAACGACACGGACTACGGTCTTTCCGCTGCCGTCTATACTGAGGATCTCAGAAGAGGCCTCCGTTTGGCCAAGAAGCTCAAGTCTGGCGCGGTTCACATCAATAACATGAGCGTTCACGACGAGAGTGCTTTACCCCACGGAGGATTCAAGAGCAGTGGTTATGGTCGTTTCAACGGGCTCGAGGGCCTTGATGAGTGGGTGCAGACGAAGACCATCACCTGGAAAGACTGATAGATCAGGCAGCTAGTCATTTACGCTACAGAGATGAGTCTGAACACCGATCTTGTTTTCTAAAGCCAATTGCGCATTTTAGCAAGGACAGTCTTGACCCGGTTTGACCCAGACTTCTCCAAGCCGACCTTCTCCCCAGCTTCTCTTTCCCGCCTGATCGATTCAAACTCGGTTCTCAAGTCGATCGCCTCGATCGAGATCACCTTGGACTTGAGGAAGACCTTGAAGAACATGTAGAGAACTGACATGTATGCGTCAGTCAGTTATTCGTTATACAAATGCCAATATTGAACCTGAGACTGATCTGACTTACCGGCGAAGATGGCTAGGTTCAAATAACATGTGAGGAAGCCCGCCGTGGTGAAGTTGCCCTTAACGAACACGTCGAAGCCTAGATGTCGGATGATGTCAGCAGAATGGTTTTGATCACGGATCAACACGGAGTCGAAGCGATCGATGCACGTACCCGAAGTGAGCAGGATGGTTGTCACCAGAATCATGGTTATCCACGCAACGTACGGCTGCCCAGGGCTCTGATACGGTAAATCATTTCTCTCATATCCTTGCACCTTCAGAGCCTTGAAGAATCGCAGATATGTCAATTCAATCACAACCCAGCCGATGAGTCCCGCCACAGTAGTGATATTCACCAACCATCCAAACACCAGCGACGAGTTGTTGTTCACGTTCATGTACGCCAGCGGGATCAGCAAACATGTTGCGCCGACGGCGTAATGCGGAATGCCGAAGCGATTGCATCGCTGGAAGAGTTGGGGCGCGTGTCCGTCGCAGCTCAGACCGTAGAGCGTGCGTGATGCGAAGAATATGCACGACGAGCCGGCGCTGATGGCGGAGGTGCAGACTACGCCGTTGATGATGGAGGGTACTACGGAAATTCCGCCGCGAACGAAGGCAATGACGAAGGGAGATTGTGCTGCGGTTCCTGTGGAAATAGAGAGGTCGGGGTCGTCGAATCTCCTATGTTGTTTCAACGGAGTCAGTAACGATTCTCTCGATTGTCCGAGAAATTCGGAACTTTCTCAATCATGGAAAACTGACACAATCATGCCGACGATGAGGATGCTCAAGAAGTAGAACAGAAACACCCGCAAGAACGTCTTTTGAGTGGCAGCAGGGATGACTTTGCGTGGGTTCATCGTCTCCGAGCCCGCAATCGCGACGACCTGGACGTTGCCGAAGCTGAAGGCAGCGGTAAGCAGGACCTTCCAAAATGCAAGAAATCTGCCAGCCGAGCCTGTCATGATGTACTCGTTGAAAGCGCCTGGGGTTCTCCAATAGGCAAAGCCGAGTCTTTCGTGGTTTGGGGCGCCTCCAAGGTTGATCACCAGGCCGCCGATTATCAGGCCGATTATGAGCATTATCTTGAGGGAAGCGAATATGACCTCGGACTTTGATGTGACGGGCACGTTAGTGCCTTGTTCTGTTCTGCATTTATTCAACTCATCCAGAGGGCGTAACTTACTTCACCGAACATTTTCACGCCCAAGAAGTTCAGAACGACGATGAAGACCGCGAAAATGGTGATCCAAGCTGCCGGCGGTACTGGTGTGTCCCAGAACTGAAGAATCGTCGCCGCAGCGCTCATATCGGTCGGTACCACTATAGCCATTGTGTACCCTATGGAGCACAAAATATCGATAGAGTCAGCTCTGCTAGCTCGCCGAGTCAAATTGGAGGGCCGCAATATGGCCATTGGCAAGAGCAAGCTTTCTCTTCATTGTCAAGACGTACAGAAGTTCCAGCCGACGGCAGCACCTAGTGCGGGTTCCACAAAGTGCGTAGCATGGCGGACATTGCCGCCCGTCCTAGGCATAAAAGTCGTGATCTCGCCAGTGGTGTAAGTCACACCCAGGGTTATCAGACCCATGAAAGTGTATGCCAGCAGAGCACCTGCTGGACCTGCAATCGCGAGAACTTTTCCGGATCCAAGGAATAGTCCGGTCCCCTGTGTTACATCTTGCGGTTAGCTCTTCGGCTTGTTCGATAATTGACGAATGCTTCTACTAGATCTGCCATTCAGGGGAAGGAGATACGCACGATCATCCCTGCTATGGCAATCATGTTGATATGACGGGAGTGTAAATCCCGTATGATCTCTCCCTCTTGCCCGACTACGACTGAGATGTTGTCGTCGACACTGAGGCTGCCCTCCATCTCCGGGCCATGAGCAAAGGAAGCCGGGCCCTTCATGGTGGAGTTATTGTCATTCATCACGGCTGGGTGTTCATGCAATCGTAGGCTTTGAGATAGCAACCGTAGAGTTCGGCGGACAAGAGCAAAAACATGAACGACGAATTGTCGACGAAGGTCAAAATCAACAGAGCAGCAAAACCATCGACCGGCTGATATGAGGATCTTCTATCTCGCTGCAATCATCCTTATCGTCTTGCTGTCGGGTTGTGGAAAGGAACATCCCCAGCCGGGCCTGTCTTGCCCTCAAGATCGGCTATCAAGCTTCGCCCAATTATGGGCCACGGTGTTCAAGCAATTGCCTAGAATGCCGGTGCCAATACGATTTGTAACGCCGGTCCGACGAGAGACAGATAGTGGAGCCGTCTCCGCTCCACAGGTCTTTTATGTGTGGGAGACAACTATCAATACATCACTTGTTCAAATACCCAATTCTTCCAGATACGACACGAAGGTCTATATCTGTGATAACAAACAGGAAAGCAAATTCGCAGGAATTCTCGACTCACGCCACCCACCATGTCATCAACAGACACATCGTTCGAGCTGTACGACCTCCGGGTCGAAGTCGTGTGCCCGGAAGGCAAGAGAATCATGTGCGGCGCAAAGGAAGGTGACTACTTCACGCTGAAAGGGGAGATGATGTATCTCCCGCAAGGCCAAGGAATCAGTATCTACAGTCTCTGTAAGTTTTCACAAGCGTATCAGGAGATTCATGTCAGTCGATTGATCGACTAATTTTCACATAGCATCAGTATTGCCTCTACTCGCAGCAAAGCAACGTGTCACACACAGAAATGATTGGATGACAACGGATGCTTTGATAGCTTGTCCGGATCCTTGCTGTCCATCTCAGCTGAAGATCGTTCGTGAGGGAGTTCGTGTCTTCAAGCATGGAGACACTACTTTGGTTTCCTTGGGTCGAGAAGGCGAGAATAGTGACTCCAAGATCACGTAGATCCATAGAGGGCAGGCAGGTACATCAATGAGCGATCTGGAAACCGAATTGATCAAAAGGCGGGACAGTGTATGTCATCATCACCACCATTCTTGGCACAAAGTCAACAGCAGTGGTGGAGAGACAGATGAATCTTCATGCAAGAAATGTGCCTCCTTGCAAGTTGTTCCAAGGATCCGCCAGACCGCCACCACCCCAAAGCGCGTGTTCGCCAAAGATGCCATCCAGTCCGGTGAACATGTCTTCCACATGGATGTCGGTACTTGCTGAGGCTCCAGGTCCGGTTTCTTGCATGGGCAACGGCGTCGTAAGAGACGTTTCTTCCGCCTCACGCTGTTGCTCTGCCGCTTCTCCACTAGGCATCCCTGCCGGACCGCTCGGCACGTCTGTCAGCTTGGCCAGGATTCTCTCCAAGAAGTTCGCCTCAAGTGCACAGCTTGTGGTATTAGTGGCAGTCAGTGAATCAGAGAGCAAATTGGCTCCCCGGCGGAAACAATGCGCAGCATTTCCAATGGCAGCCTCGACTTCCGGTCGCATCTCTGAAACTATGTCTGGCGCGAGAGTACCGAGAAGCAGTTTGACGAGGAAGGAAGCGCTGTACGCCGTCATGACGTGCACAGAGTCCTGCGCGAGGTGAATGGAGGACGAGTATTGGGAGAGTAGGCGCAGCATAGCAATGGCACTTGAGTAGCTCGTCCATAATGCTTCGAGGTTGGAGGAGATTCCTTGTTGTTGCTGATCCAGGTCATCTTTGTTGCGGCCGCTGAGAACTTCGTGTAAGGGAAGTGAGAACATCTGCAGTCGGAGATGAGCGGCATAAAAGCGGATCAAGAATTGATGGCAATCTTCAACTGCACGTTGCGTCCACTTAGACTCCCACTCGGCGATCCGGCCTTTGATGATAGCGAAGAAAGAGCAGAGGGGATAGAATTGGCCGCCTCCCCCTGGATTTGCGACTAAATTATTACCACCTAGTAGCTTAAAGACTTCAGATGTCAGGAGTCGCAGAGTAACAAAGGCGCCTAGCAGCATGTCGCCGGGTGCCGCTAGGGGCTCTCTGCACCAGGCTTCGATAGACTCGGTAAAGTCGCTACGTTCTATCATCCAAGGCTTCGCAGTCTGGAGGCTCATGCTCCGGTCGTAGACAAAAAGAACGTACCAGGTTCGTTCAATGTTTCGACGCTCGAGCTGCTGGTCTTTGGCCATTGACGCGGCATCTGTGCTCGAAAAACGGCTCAGTCTGTGCCAACCCAGTTCCATGCCCATACGGATACTGTATCCCAGGAATGCCCAAGCACGGCTGTCTTCGGGCTTCTTCCAGTACGTGAGTAACATGACGGCCTGCGCTGTCTCAGTCGATTTTAGCCCTTGCATGAAACTGTCAGATAGAAGACCTTCAGCATGGCCAAGTAGTCTTTCGTAGAGAGACTGATGAAACGATTTGGCTGAGACAGCCAGTACAGCGGACAGCAGGAAGGCAGACTTTCGTCGCACGTAGTCAAGGGTGTGTAGTTGCGCATCCAGTTGACTGATATAAGGATTGAGGTGGGCCATGAAGTCGTCGAACAGAGAAGAAGCGGTTTCAAAGGTGACCAGGCCCACCGTGATGGGATCGCCAGTCGGAACGGACAGAGGTTCGCCGGAGCTGACGTGCGTCGACGGATCTGGAGTGCTGAAGACATTGCGCAGCGAGAACCGGCCATCAGATATTGCATGGCGCAGAAGACTCGAAGGCTGTAGAGTTTCTGTTTCGCAGTTGGGGCTTCGTTGTATCTCGTCAATGCCAGGAAGACGAGTGACATTCGCTGGCTGTGGCTGAACCTTTTTGGATAAACTACACTTGTTAGTGAGTGGCAATTGCACGATTGAGAGAAGTATACCGTGTCCCGGGCTTGCGACCACGTTGATGCGGGCGGAACACACAATCGAGTGACTTGCGTGCACAGCGCCGGCATGCAGCGTCACCATCTTGCGCCATGCATTTCACCTTGATATTCCGGCATGCAAGGCAAGCCCGAGCACCATTGGTCGGCATCGCTGTGTCGGCCGGTGTTCTAGAAATGGTGGAATTCGGAGGATTCACGCCGGCATCCTAAGGGAAAGATGCCGGTATATAAGCCAGAGGAATGAGAGCCGAGGTTGGGTGTGGCGGATCTCCTGGCGATGATAAGAGGTGATAAGACCCACTTTTACCGCTCATTGGTTGGACGCCGATTCCGTTGGTAGAATGCCGGTATCAACAGCGGCCGGGGTCTTCGGACATGTCCAAGGTCTCGACTGTTGATCGATTCACGAATTGTCGTCCCTAACTTGAAGCAAAATCCAACTATCATTTCGTCGACTCGGAAAAGCAACAAGATCAGATGGCTGCCAAAACGCACAAACCGACCGCGAAAGCGGCCCATGTCAACATGATGACAGACACAATCATCACCAACATGCCGCTGGACGGTTTACGGACCATCATGCGCTCGATCCTAGCATCACAACCTCAGATCACGGCGACTTTCGAGCAAGAGTCGAGACGTTATATGCAGCATGTCGCAGCGACATATGGCGACAACGCAGCCGAAAGCACTTTGGACGTCACGAAAAGACGACAACAAGTGATCCGCTGCATGATCGGTTGTGGGATGTGCTGCCAAAGCTTGAGTTCGCTTTGTGAGCTTGCCCTCGAAGCTGTCGCTCTTCTGAGGGCCCAGAACCTCAATGCTGAATCCACACAAGAAATCCATAGCATTTTGGCTGCTATCGACGGAGACATGGTGCAGGTCGCCACTGCGGTTGAGAAGATGATGCTGTCATCAGCGCCTCGCATCGAGGACTCATTAGAGATGGCCTCAAAGCTTTACGACACACTCCGCAATATGCAATCGCCAATTAAAGATATCGGCATCGACTTTCCGTACTCAAGAGGTTTGAGTGCCATGGCAGGACTACTAGGCGAAAAGTGCACTTCTCGAACCACCGAAAATCTGCCACCAGCAGGCAAGAGGTCGAGTCCAGAGTCGATGGAGACCTTCGATCTTGCAGGCCGTTGTCTACCGCGTATCTTCTCGGGCCTCTGGCAGCTCTCCAGCCCAGCGTGGGGTTCCGCGCCAGCGTCTGAGATATTCAATCAATTCTCGCTGCACGTGTCGAGTGGCTTCACTGCCTTCGACATGGCGGATCACTATGGAGATGCCGAAGTTCTCGCGGTTAGTAACATTCACGCCAGACCGTTTCCAGTTAGCTCACATTGTATCTCTGTAGGGCCAATTCATCGCATCGTATCCTTTCAGGGAAGACATCTTCGCGGCAACAAAGTATTGCGTGTTCCATCCTACAACCATCACTAGAGACGCTGTGCGAGCGAACGTCACAGAGAGATGTCGAAGGCTGCAGACAGACCGGATCGATCTGCTCCAGTTCCACTGGCAATTTGTGAGTTCTGGCACTTGAGGGTTGTTGCGTTCTTGCGAGTCAGAGTCTAACACTCGATCCATTCACCTCAGTACGACGATTCTCAGTATCTCGATGCTTTGAAGTATCTTGTCGAAGATGAGCGAGTGCGCGCTCTGGGTTTGTGCAATTTTGATACTCAGCACATGGAAAAGGCTTTGGCCCATGGCGTGGAACTCCACTCAAATCAAGTCCAAGTAAGGTTGCCTCGTTCTTCTCTCCCGATCGACTTTGAGTCAGCTTCGTACTCGCTTTGAACGCCGACTTACCAGTAACAGTTCTCTTTGATCGATGCCCGACCCACAATGAAGATGGGAGAAGTGTGTTTGAAGGAAAACATCAAACTGTTGACGTACGGGACCTTGGTATGAGCGCTCAATCTTCAGACTCTAATTGCGCATGCGTTGTGCTGACGATTGTGCCATCTGCTCCAGTGTGGCGGATTTCTCTCGGACAAATGGCTAGGGAAGCCGGAACCAGGTCTGTACGACCAATCGATCACCCCAAGCCAGCGTAAGGTGAGTACAGCGATGCTCGTATTACGAATGCTAAAGCCATAGTGGTCCTGCGCTTACGCTCGAACAACCAGTACCACGGCGTGATACAAGCATGGGGCGACTGGACTCTTTTCCAAGACCTCCTCTCGACGCTGAGTAGGATTGCGCACAAGCACAGTGGCGACGACGTAAGGATGGGCATCTCGAATGTCGCCACGCGATGGGTGCTGGATTTCCCCTATGTTGGTGCGGTCATTGTTGGCGCACGAATGGGAATCAGTGAGCATACGGCAGGCAATGCTGTTAGCTTTGGGTGGTCCTTGGATGATGAAGACCGAGCTGCTGTTGAGAGTGTGCTGAGTAAGAGTCGGAGAGAAGCCATGTTTGAGGCTATGGGCGACTGTGGTGGTGAGTATCGCTGAGCGTGGATAGTAGGTGAAGAGATTTCTAGGAGGCTCAAAGGCAGAGTAGGCTTAGGTGAAAGGCTGATGGGTTATGTATGAGGCCACGGCGAATCGAAAACTCGGAGACTGGGCCGGCTCTGTTCTAGCAAGATTTAGTGTTAGTTCTGTGAAGTCAAGTGGCGACTGCTGAGCTTTTTGATGTTCCGGTTGAAGCACTCTTAGACCTCACGCAGCTGCGTGTTGCACTGCGATCTTTACCCGAGCATATCTTCTCCACGTTGTCTGCAGCCTGCGTCCCTTGAGTCGCCTCAGAGATCATGCCCTAAGTTCGGATCATACATAAGGTAGCAACACAAAGCGTCTAAAACTCTGCAATCTCCAGACTCTTTACATGCAGCAACATACACATCTCGACGAGAAAACTGATCTCGAGTTTCGCACGCCGCGATACGTAGTGTAGGTCATATCTGAGCGCTCCCTGGAGAGTTCCACAGCTTGCACGTTGCACTCGTAGGATGTCAAGTCCGCTGACATCTCGACTGCGCTGCGATGACGACCACGCGCATCCTGTTGCGTACGAGCAACAGGAAAGGATCATTCTTGTCACCAGTCATGTGCAAGCTCCTATGCGAATCCTGCGAGCTCCCGATCGCGAGAGCTCATCCTCTTGTGACTAACTCCAGCAAGTCTACGTTGTTCATGGCTACTTTTGTAAGTGGTACAGATCCGTCTTGGATCGCGCGGGCCAGCTCGTCGAGCGAGATGATGGTCTGTTGTATGTCGGTTGCAGCGCCTGGTCCGAAGGAGCGAAGGGGAAAGCGATGCTCATGCGTTAAGCGTGTGATCAATTGGCGGGGGAGTTCTCAACAGCGGTATACCCTTCTGCTTCTGCCTGTCATGGTATGATGCGAGATGTCGTATGGAAATGCGAGTTTGGAACAAGGAAGCAAGTGAGGTTGAGCAAAGTCGCGCCAAGCATCGTTGAAGCGCTGAAGCGCTCGACGACAGGTGTGCTCGACGACACAAGGTTACCTCGCTGTCGCTTCCAGGAGGCTTGAATGTACGAAATAGGAGAAAATGTCGAAGCTGATTAAAGGCGAGTAGGATAGCCGACTTTACCGTAGGTATCAGCATGACCGGCCCCGGTACAAGTGGTGCCCCAACCCTTCGACCAACAAACCCAGCGGATACGAACTTGGTCCAGTCCCGTGCAAGAGAGCCTTTCCCAACGAGTCCCTCGGGCCTGGCGCTGCGATAGACACAAGCAACACCGACCCTACCCATTGGAACACATCATCCCTGGACGCATGGTGGAAAGACTTCAATGGCGCCTCCGGGCCCTACGAACATGACAAGCGCGAGAATTACACCGTCTTAAAAGCTATCAGACAACCCGAGGCAATTGTATGGCGCGACGACAACGTCCTTGCCTCGTAGCAAACTTGGGGATTCTACGTGTTCTTGACTGCTTATGCTCCGGCCACAAGCATAGCGTCACGCTCGCGATGGATAACCAGGTCAAATTGATACAGCAGCGGCAAGGCGCAAACGCGACCTCGCCGGACCTGCACGCCAACGAGGTGTTCCGACGCTTGAAGTTGGATTCTGTAGACGAGGAGACTTTGGCTTCGGATCTACCGACCGCGCACGAGAGTGCTTCCGTTCGCTAGTCAGGAGTCTCGAGCTGACTGACAATGCCGACGAGGCTCATTGGGTTCCTCCTGCACGTAACAATGTCTGTCTGGTGCTTGATCAACAGAGTCCAAATGCTCGTGAAATTGACCTTTCACGGAGACTATTGGAACTACAATGCGTGCCGAGTGCCGGCAGTGGATATTTTGTGGCAGCGGCCAGAGGTCACGGAAAGCAAGTACCGTGGTGTCAAGGACTTCTCTATTGTTCCTCTTGCTTGAGCATATGGCTTACTTATGGATGGTTACCTCGAGGATGACAACGATTAGGTGACCTCGGTGTGTCAGAACACGCAGCTCCTGATGCTCGCCTGCTGTAGCATCATGTGCATCGTGGGAATCATCCGATCCCTGCCAACAACGTAGACGGTCTGGCACTGACGATGTCTAGGCCGTGGCTATACTGGGCTGCCATGTCCATGGTCCCGCTTGCGACGATGCAAGTGCCCATCGATCTCGCCTTCCGACATCCTCGCCACTGAGAGTGTGGTCATGTGCTCTCCGTCTTCGAGGCCAGTTGACGCAATCGCGGGCCATCATAATGATCTGGTCAACTTCCACGCTCAGCCTGCGCTGTTCCGTTCTCTCGCTCTCTCCTAGCTTCCTCCGCAAGTTCGATCGCCGCAAGTCGCTCATACTCCTCTTTGGAGATCTCGTTGCCGTTGCCGTCTAAGTAGCTGACTGGGTAGGGCGGTTCTTCTTCCACTTCCTTTGGCTGCCCAGCGCCGACACCCTGAGGGCGGTCGATCTGGAAGTTGTCGCCCTGCTGTGGGCCCGATGTGAAGGCGACGTTGACTGTCCCGTCTTGTTCCGTGATTGTATATGGCACTGTCTCGGTGCTTGGTTGTGAGTCCCGGCCGGCGTCTGAACTGTTCTCTGACATGGTCGCTGCACCTGGACGAGTCTTTATGTGGTGGATCGAGTTCTTGCAGGCCGGTGAGATGAGGTAAAAAATGGTTTGTGTGTGCTCTTTTATCTCTCTAATGGTCATGTGAAGCATAGGAAACGACGTTAACGCAAGAGCTCGGGTGGCAGGTGTTACGTGCAGTATTTTCGGTGACATCAAGTTTGGCTTGCAAGGTGAAATGCTTAGCGAGTTTGCAGTATTGACACAAGCTTCATGCTTGCATACACTACGCAATCAACCACCTCACACTTTCCGAGTGAAGCCTAATGTTTCTGAAGTCCGGCACGGTACGGTACAGACCAGACCAGACCAGACCAATCCTAGACGCTTATAGCAACTTCTTACAGAGCCGACACTTCCCATTCGCAGACAATATTCATGCGGTGTGACAGACTCTCGAACGAGACCTCAGACGACCAAATTTGGATCCTCGTAAGGATTCCAGGCTATTCCGACAATGTTTTCATCACGATCCAGTCCACGACAGCATCATGGATGTCGAGCACGGTGAAGCTTTCCGACGCAATCTCTTGCCGTTGAGGTGTTCGGCGCGATGTCTTGTCGAGCTTGACTTCATGGAGTGCGGAGTCTTGCCTTTCAACTTTCCATTGACACTGTTCAACCAGCAGTTATAAGTATTTCGCATCAAGACCGCGAAGACTTGGAAAAAAGGAACCCGCCACGATCGCAGCCCGGGCGACAAAGGAACGTTTCCACGCACTCCCAACCCACTACGACCATGCATTACAACATCGTACACCTGGCGACTCTGATCGCTGCAGCCGACGCTACTTACATCAGAAAGTGGAACCTGCAAGGCTGCCCCAACGGCGGCGTGAGCCAGCGCTGCAACAGCCTTCCCGCCGGACGTTGCTGCGAGCAAGGCCGCGTGCAGGGCGGAAGCGTCAGGATCGCCAACATGCCGTCGTACGTCGACATCGCCGTGCCATACTCCGGCCGCAACGGCGGAGGCAGCAACGGCCAGACCCGGTGCAACACGCCCAAGCTGAACCAGGTGCGCTTCGGCGACATCAACTGCTGCTCGAACCCGCGGATCGGCACCGGGCTCTGGATTCACTGCTCGCGCTCCCTGAGCGCCAACCAGTGCATCAGCATGAGCAGCGCGCCTCACAACAAGCGAGACGTCGACGAAATCCCCCAGGCCCTCAAGGACTTCAACCCGAACCACCCCGGCTACATCAGCGAAGCGGAAGCCGATCTGCCACCGCTTTCGTACCACGGTCTCAACGGAGAGCAGATTTCCGAGGAACAATTCAACAGAATGTCCGACTTGGAGATCGCACACGAAGCCAACGGGACTCTCCACTTGCTGTACCCGGACCACTACCCAGCCAACTACCTGGACTGGTACCCCTCGCCCACGGACGAGACAGCAGCCGAAGAACCAGAAGAACTCGCCATCCTCGACTTTCCCGGCGCCGACTCCGCAGCACCATCAGCAGCAAACCCCATCCTCCCACCCTCCCACCACCACCACCACCAGCAGTAAAAGCCCGCGCCGCAGAAGAAGAAGCCAGCCTCAGCAATCTCTCCTCGAAGAAGAAGAAAAGCCCGCCCGTCGACGTCATCTCCTACGTCAACAAAGAGTGCCACGGCGAGGTCCTGGCCCGCGACACCATGAAGAACGGGAAGTGCTTCACGACGATCAACGGCGCGAGCATTTTCGTCAACTCGTTGCCGAAGAACTGCGAAGTGAACGTTTACACGGATGCGAAGTGTAATGGGAAGGCGGATTTGGATGCCGGCAAGGGCGCTGATGCGGGGTGTTATGATGCGGACGATTTCACTTCGTTTAAGGTTAGGTGTTCGTGAGTGCTGGGGGAAGAAGTTTGGGGTCGAGTTTAGGAATTACGATTACGATTACGGTTGCTTACTGCGATCGAGTGAGCCAATGAACCATTGGAGAAGACCAAAGGAAGCAAGATGAGATAGAGATAAGAGAAGAGCATGAGAGAACTATGAGAGAGAGAGAGAGAGAGAGAGCGTAGAACCACAAACATCTCATTTCAACATCTGTCTTGTCTGTCCGTGCCCCCCGCTGATGCGGGTTCTCGGCATTATCCAAAAGAGGCTGTGTAGGTGGTAGGTAGTTATGTAGGTAGGTAGGTAGGTAGGTAGAGAGTGTGAGAGGCGGCCATGTTTGTCGTAGAAGAGAAATAATTTAATGACAAGAAAAAAGAAAGAGAGGAAAGAATAAAAGGAAAATCATGTGCAATCGACAGGGAGTATTTGGGGGAGAAGATGAGACAAAGAATTAGAGCCACTTTCCGGCCGTCTAGTAGTCTCGATTTTCTCTTTCCTGCTGCTTTCTCTAGTACGATGCGGGGGCGGCCGAGTAGGCGGGTGCTGAGGGAGCCTTCTTGGGAGCTTTGCAGCTGGGGAGACCTGGAATGATGTTAGTGATCTGTTTTGGAAAGGGTGACAGATTTCGAGACAAGGGATGATTTACCTTCGGTGGCCTTCTTGAGAGGCACAAACTCGGACCACTCGGGGATCTCATCCTCGGACGTCTGCTTGGCGGCGGTGGAACCGTAGACCTCGACCTTGAAACCGGGGATGGTCTTGTGGTCGATTTCCTGACCCTGAGGGCCGGCGACGCGCCAGCGCAGGTTTTGCGCCAGGTAAGCGTCGACAGACTCCTGAGTGAGATCGGCGATCTTGCCCTGGGTGTAGGCGTAGACGAGAGTGCGTGTGAGAGGAACACCCATGGAAACGGAGATGTTCTTCTCGGTCATGCCGGGCTGGGCGAGAATACCGGCGGGTCCGATGAGGTTCTTGTCGAAAGACCAGGTTGCGGGGTCGCGGTTCTCGGGCTCGCCGTGGAAGAGGAAGACGCTGTAGGAACCGTTCAGAGCGTAGCGAGGAGTCTCGATGTTGCATGTGTACTGGTAGGAGCTGCCGTTGTGGGCGCGGAGAGGGGTGGAGTTGCCCTTGAGCGAGGCGGTGCCGGTGGGGTAAGCGGGAGAAGTGCCGTTGCTGCTCGAGTGGACGATCTTGGAGCTGACTGCAGAGGCGGAGCTCGAGGTGTAGGCGACGTCAGCAGAGACAGTAGCAGTGGTAGAATCCTCGTAAGAGCCGCCCAAGTTGATCTCGATGTCTGCGCTGACGGTGGGGAGAAGGGAGGCGATGACAGTTCCGCTGACAACATCCTCAAGCTCGTTGAACATGTCCTCGCCGTAGGTCTGCGGCTCAGGTGCTGCGCTACGCTTGGTGGAACCAGCGGTGGCGGTGGCGCCGGGGCCGTACAGCCTGTTGACCTGGCTCTGGATGGCGCGCGAGCTGCCGTCGGTGTTGGCGAATTCGGGGTAGGTGTACTTGAAGACCGTCCAGTCGCGGACCTGGTTGGTGGTCCAGAAGTCGCCGTTGGTGTTCCTGTGGAAAGGCGTCAAGGGAGAGTTGGCATCCTGTCTCTGGCCGGAAGGAATGGTCCAGGTGGCGTGAGGAGCGTTCTGGGCACCACCGTACGAGTTAGGGTTGATTCCCTGCCAGAGCGCGAAGAGACGGTCAACCATCATGTGGTGAAGCCAGAAGCCCGGGTCGAATGCGGCAGTCGAGAGGTAAGTCATGTGGCCAGCAGAGGTGGAGGAAGAGCCAGGGCCACCAAGAGTCGTGTGGATGGTGTTGTGAATGCCCTCGAGAGAGTTTGAGCACCTGGAGTTTCCAGAATTGGAGTTGGCGAATCCGGCGAAGTCCTTGCAAGTGCTGAACATCTGGTAGACCTGGTCCTGGAGAGAGGCGCGGATGTTGTTGAAGGCGTTGGTGGAGCTTTGGGTGGTGCTGCTGGCGGTGTTTGCGTTGCTGTTAGGGTAACGCAGAGTGACCTGCCAGTTGACGAAAGGAGTGTAGACCAAGCCGCGAGGGTTTTGGAAGTCGTGGCGGAACAACGGGTTGATGATGGTCTGCATGCCGGTGGGCGTCTCGACGGAAATGTACTTGTCGCTCATGACATTGGGGAGCGACGGGTAGCCTGGTGCAGGGTGTGCAGCCCAGTCCCAGTAGGGGAAGCGCATGGTAGAAGCAGCGCCAGTCATCCAGGCGCGACGGTTGTCCGGGTACTCGTTGGCGAGTTGGTTGACGACATTCATGAACTGCTGCTCGAAGAGGGCGAGGTAAGCACGGTGCCAGGCGGGGAAAAGAATAGAGTCGTGGGTGCAGTAACCGTCCGTCCCGCGGCAGCTGCTGCATTGCCCAACACCGTCCCAGTCCTGGCGAGGCACACCGTGGATGCCGGCAATCTGGTAGTAGGACATTCTCTCGCTCTCGCTCATGGCCTGGAATCTCTGCAAGCCGAGGACGAAGAGGGTCCATTGGTTGGGCTTGGTGAAGAGCATCTGCCTCACCTCGAGGCGAGGGTAGATGCCGTTTCCAGTGACGGAGACACCTGTGACGGGCACGAAGCCTCCGGACTGCCTCTCCTCGAGGTGGTGGTGCTCTTCAAGCAGGTCGTCGACATCCTGGGCGAAAGGTTTGGGAGCGGCGTGAGCGAGAGCGGATGAAGCGAGTGACAAGGAAAAGAAAATGGAAGAGAACTTCATGACTGCGGTGAAGGAGTGGCACACAGTATGAGTTCAGATATGGGTGAAGCGACAATGAACAATGACAACAAGAAGGTATGGGGTGGGTTTGAGGAAACGGGCAGTCGTCAGCGAGCGGACGGAGCGAGGGTAAAGGGTGTGCCTGGGTTGGGTATGGGAAAGGCGAGGGGAGATCCTAGGGCGGAGGTTACGGGTGGAAGGTCGCTAGTGGATGGAGCCCGGGAGGGTGGAGTTTAGGTAGAGAAGGACTAGCAGTGTGAGACAGCTTGGAGGATACGCTTACACTACTTGCGGCCAAAGAGGGCAACGCGTACTAACCGTTAACGTATAGGCATGAGTAATGAGAGGCTAGAGGCTCTTGTATGTATGTACAGTACCTGGTAGAGGAGGCGAGAAAAAAAAGACTCTTGGGAGAGAGAGGGCTCGTTTCGAAGGGTCTTTGCGAGCTGGTACCTGAACAGCAGTGCACGCCACGCCACGCGCCGCCGCCTCGTTCACTGTTACTGGAGCAGTGGGCCGCTAGTACTGGACGATACGTTAGTCAAAGTCGCAGAGCATCGCCTGCCGGGGATAGGGGGGAGCCACTATTGGGAGATCTCCCGAGCGCCTCTTCTCGTGTTTGTCTTGTCCGCGCACGCCCTCCCGCCCAGTGGCATGGCATTGTATGTAACCGTCCGAGTGGCTTCCTTGACGATAGCCGTTGACCATAGCAATCGATGTGATATTCATGATCGTCGTCGTCGCTATCTTTGTTGTTGTACTCGTCATATCTTCATATTCACGGATAGACAGACCAACAAAATAGACAACAACAGCACTCGAAACAAGCTCTCGTCTCCCCCAGACTAACCCTGCGCTAAAAGCGGAGGCAGGCACGATCAGATCAGAAATAGCCGCCCCCGAAACTCTGGTCGCCAGGTAAAACGCCCTTGTCAACTCCTTTAATTTCGACACAGCTGCCGTTAGCCGTGAACGACAGGGCAGGACAGGACAGTTGCACTTCCACCTTCTTCTTCCATGCGCCAAAACAATCATCTCGTGACCACCCAACGGCCTTCAGCTGACTACTGTACTCCAGCCAATATTGACACGCAATAGCCAATAAGGTAGTAATCACCTTATCCAAGTACCGCAACCTTCATCCACAGTAAAGTCTGCTACAGTACCTCGCCGTCGTCACGCTTCGTTCCAACAAACCTTCCTGTGCTGCCCACATGCACCACCACCATCACTATCCAGCCCTCTGCCCTCAATACAACCATAAAGCGGCGTCACAACATGTCACATCATGTCACAGCATCCTCCTCCCATACCCGCCTCAAGTTCCACCGCGTACTGCCACCAATGCTCGCTTACCGCGACCTAAACGCTCAGCAAAAGGCCCATGAGTCGCCGCCCGTGATCGAAATGCCGTGAGACATGGAAGACAGACCCGGCAGGAAGGTAGGTAGAGGGAAGTCTCGGGGCCACGAGGCACTGCTGCAAGTTCGCAGAAACAGTGCACGAGCGCGCGTGTGGTGTTGTGTGAGTGTGGCTGTGGTGCGAACGAACGTACGAGCGAGCGAGCCGCCATCAATTCTGTATTGTGTTCTCAACTCCCCCTTTGTCTTCCAATCTCCAATACTTTTAGTAGGCATTATTCTGCAAACTCCCGACTTGCATCTCGCTTCGAGGAATTAGTCGTCAAGAGTCAAGAGCCTTGCAAGATCCTTCAACAGTCGCGATGATTGTCGCCCGGGTTTACGCCTGACCACATGGTCAAGGCTGGCGGTGAGACAGGAAAGCCCTGTCGATATTCCCAACCCCGGTCGTGGTTGCCATGCTCGGCCATAACTTGCCGTGGAAAGTATAGCACGGCATCATAACGTACACAGCCACCCACCCTTGCTAAGATACAAGAAATGCTCCATCCAGTTTCCAAACACAACCACCGCACGCATACAAACAATCCACCATATCCGATTTTTGCCCTATCAAGCCCAAAACCCCATTCCAATCCGGTTCACATCGAGATTATTTGAAGAAACGCCGTTGGTAGCACTGCTCGCTAACCACTAGTCAAACCGTTCCAAGAAAAACCAGAGCCCAGAAATCCGAACGTATCAGCAAGCAGCACGCGATGTGCTTAGGTAGGAGAACCAACCAAACAAAGAAATGTCACATCGCTCTCGCCTCCACGCTTTTGCAACATTCTGCAGGTTGAGATGATCTACAAGACTACTTCCAAGTCACCACAGTACAGTACACGTATCGCTATACTGTACGGTACATTGCATAAAGTGGTCTTCCAATCCAGTCTAGTCTAGTCTGGTCTTGTAGTTGCCTCGCCAGGACATGATCGCCAGCAAGGTGCAGTCGACCGTTAGATTGGATTCGCATGGCATAGCCGCATGCATACAACCCCGGCCTCTTCAATCTATCTGTCTGTCTACATACCTATATAGAAACATCTACTAACTCAGCCTCATTCGGCTCGGGAGTGTTCTTTCTTCCCCTGCCTTGCCTTGCTATGCCATACCAGATCGCCTATGCATAATATTGCCGATGATGATGATGATGATGATTAGTTTCTTTTGCATATCTAGCGATGCAGACTAGTAGTATACAGAGTCCAATAACCGATTCCATCCATTTACTATAACTACAGTAGGTACGGACCTCCAACCGACTTGCAGCAAAAGGAGATCACTTCTGACGTCTTTGATTCATCACACGCCTAGAACACAACGGAGCGTGCTTCTCCTTGGGTTCTCAGCACGGCCAAGATACCACCGTACCTTATACTCCATCCACTTTCGAACCTAACAAGATTCCGAAACGAACGCCACCGCCCACCCGCAAAGCAGTTCGAAGCCAAAAAAAACTACATTTAGGCTTCTACCACAGAAAGTGAAAAGAAAGACAAACCAGTGTTTCAAGATAGCGAGGAGGAGGTGGAGGAGGGATCCTCAATAATGGAGTTTGGCGCGAAAGGAAGAAGGAAGAATACCTACATGTACCTTAACGAGGAGCGAAGGAAACACAACAAAAAACTCGTCAAGGTAGGTACATACCCACGTACCTGCCGAACACATACATGATGCACCTACATACTGTACATGGTAAGGTATCCTCACCTCGTCAGTCTTGTAAACTATGTACTGACTACTGTACATACACATCCGACACCAATACATGCATTTCTTTCGCGAACTACTACCTTGCCTTCAACTGACTATAGCGATTACAGTAAGATGAGGTACAGTATGTATGAAGCGCACAGTCGTCGATGCTTGCTAACCACCTAAGCTCAGGTACCTACCTAACCATTGCCGTCTGTAGTTGGTGGACAGTGCCAACGGAGTGCCAACAGGGTGCAGTGCTACGTCCAAGAAATGAGGTACATTTCTGTGGCCGGACTCGAACGGCTCAGACAGCCACTGCTTCTCCAAGACGACGACGACGACGATGAAGACCAGCCCTTGTATCCATCCACATCCAGTCGCTCAGCTCGGTGCCCTTGGAAGATCGTAGCTTTCACAGAATGGAAAACGGAAACACTCAACCGTGAATAAGCGATCGAGCGCCTCCGTTCTACTGCTACAGACCTTGCGTGTCCATCAAGTGCTGACAAGGGGAGAGGAAATTGCCCGTGTCCGCAAGGTGAATGGCTGGCTATCTTGTGTACAGCAGGGAGGTAGGTGCAAGCACCGCTTCCAAAGCACATGTACATACAGCAAGTACAGTACTGCATGCACGCACGCGGCCAGTCGTGCCCTTGCAAAGTGGAAGTCCAGGCTGCTTTGCTTGTTTTACTTGGACGAATTTCTTCTTTTCCTTTCGATGTTGGACTCGGTTGGGTAGGTAGGTACTAGGTAGGCAGGCGAGTGAAATTGCGTATCTGGGAAGTCAGTGGGTGAGCGCATGCAGTATGGGAGAGAGGCAGAGAAGAAGATACCGTACTATTCGGGCGTGAGAACTCAGTTGATAGATTCGCCTTTTTGTTAGTTGTGCATCCTGTGAACTTTGGTGTTCAGGGGTCAATTGGGTCAGAAAGTGGTTTGGTTCGTGATCGAGTGTGGGAACACTGGCGAGTGTTTATGTTTTTTTCTTCGAACTTGAGCCAGAAATCTGTTTGGCTCGGCATTGTCCTGTTGGTTGAGAGGGGGCTTGGAAATGGAGGAATCAAGGCTGCCGTCTCTCTGTGTCCACGTCTCGAGCCTAGCTAACGTTTGCGCGTTCAGTTCGAGCAATCTTCCCTAGTCGGTGGCGCTTGCAGAGTTGGGAGGACTGAAAGATGTGAGTAATTGGTGCACGCAGATTGTTCTCTTGCAAGTGCTGGAAAAAAAAATCCCTCTTTTTTTAAATTGCCAAAATCCATTGCTACTAATAAGCTCGTGACATTTGGGGGAGGCAGAAGACACCTCCCATCGCATGTTCGAATCCTCAAAATTATCCACAAAAGCCCCAATACAATTGTAACCCCGTGTACTGTAGTGTCATTCCCTCCGAAATGCAAAGTTTGGATGATCTGACGCCTTGGTCTCCAGAGACGGCCAACCGGAGAGTGTTGGTGCGGCGCATGGTGGTGCTCAGCTCATGCAGGCGTTTACATGACCAGCATGGCACCAACGACACCGATCGCGGCAAGGCCAGCAGCCTCCATGCCCATGCGGGCGGCGCTGCCCTCGGATGATTCGCCGTCCTGCGCGCTGCCAGCAGCGTCAGTCGCGGCGGTACCTGCGTTTCCGGTGGTGGTCGGGCCTGCAGTCCCGGCGGTGGAGAGAATAGTGCCGTTGTTGGAGTCGGTTGCGTAGATGCCGTTGCTTCCGGTGCCAGAAGCTGCGCCAGAGACGCCAGTTGCGAAGGTAGAAGCGCCGGTGATGGTCATGGACGAGTCGGTGTCGGATGAGTTGCCGGAGCCGGTGGAGATGCTGCCAGTTGCGGAGGTGGTCTTGGAGCCAGACTTGGAGGCACTGGACGAGGAGTTGGCTGTGGGGGAATGTCAGCGTTGAACGCAGTGAATGTATCGCAAGGTGTGCAATCTTCAAACATACAGATGGTCTCGCCGGCATCCTCGCAGACTTCCTTGAAGTACTTGGAGGCAGCGTCCTCGTGCTCGCCGCAGTTCTTGGAGATGTAGCTGGTGACTTTGGAAGATTCCTCAGAGCAGATGGCCTTGATGTCGGCCGGGTTAGGGCACTCGCTATGGACTGTCAGTTTGCGGTCGAAGATCGAGGGCGTATGTCGGAGCGCTCCTTACTTGACGGCAGCGAGCAGGCATGCGGGAGGAGTCGCGACAGCGACGCGAGCGGCAACGGCCAAGATGGCGAAGATGGTGGAGGTCTTTGCGAACATGGTGTTGATTTTGTTGTGGTGTAGTGTGGTTTGTTTGTGGGCTGGAAAAGGGTATCAAGGGAGTCGGGAAAAGGTGGTGGCAGAAGGAAAGTGTAAGAAGATGCTCCTCAAAAGAGTGGGAGGTAGCTGGTGAGGTTTAGTGAAAGAGTAAGGGAATGAATGAATGTGTTCGTCAGCGTGTGGTACCTGAGATGGTGAGAGTAAGCGAAGAAGTCCAAGGTCGTCGCGGATTTGAGTCGCCAGTCGCCAGGGGGCAGTCGCGCCAAGTTTGGGCTGAGCTGAGCTGGTTGGCTTTTGGCTAGCCGCGAAGCATGCTTGCGACCAATGAGATTGGCAGGATGGAAGAATGTAAAGATTGCTTGAAGGTACAAGTCATTTTCGATTAATATTGAATAAAAACAAGCATGTACGTAAGTGTTCAAATGGAGATGAACACATTGTTGCAATGAAACTTAGTGTGAACAATACATGTATGGACATTCAACAGAAGCCGACGATTCACAGCACGCGGCGACCATACATGCATTAAAATGGTTCCGTGAGGGTCTGGATCGTATTTTGGGTTCCCATCCACAATCATCTTCCCTTCCAAGTGGGGGGTGAAAGTGGTCTCCTTCACCTAGCATTCATATTCACGCCACGTGAACGAAGTCAAATACGGTGTATGGAATCGTCAACTACATATGTGATGGGCAGACACTATATACACATCCATCCGCAAACATGTAATCAAAGCACATACATACACACCACCATGACAGTCCATGACTCGCACCTGTTTCATCGGTCTATGGCGTGTGGTATTGTTGTCTCTGTCGGGTTTTGCGGCGGCTTCTTTTCCATGCTCATGAACGGGTCTGAGTAGCACGCAATAAGCTCTGCAGTTGCAGAAAATAGTACTACCATACCTTCTGCTAAATACCAAGTCAGCATCACTAAAATATCCCACGCAAGAACACATGTACACCGAATCGTCGGAACTGGATGTTGTTTGATTGACCCCAGGCCGTAGTACCGTGTCCCGCGCAGCCGGGCTTCCCTCGAGACTAGAGTGTCACTAGAACACAACCGAAGACGGTGCTACTTCGAACGAACGTCCTTGCTGCCCACGAGATCATAATAACGCCCGTGCTCTGAAGATTGCAGCCTGATGCCTGCCCGACCGCAATACTTTGACCGTCTTTTACATCTTGTAGTCACCTAACCTGACAGACACACCTCTCCCTCTGCCGCCCGGACGACACCGGTCGTCCCGCCGTTCACGACCAACATCCGCCGCCAGGTCGCACAACTAGTCGCTACAGGACCACAGTGCTCAGCTTGGCCAGTCTCAACAACCTGCAAAGCGCCTTACCGCCAATGTCCAACTTCACTTCCATGTCGAGCCGCACATAATTCTCACTCTGCCAAAAGCAATGCCTACTATACCGTCTCCTCCAGCTTCCAACACCCCGCAAAGCCACCAGAAACTTATGAATGGTTCTCGGTCCAACGCTGCTGGAAGCTCAGGAAGCAGAGGATTAAGGCCGCAACAGCAAGGAGCTTCAAATGGGCTGAAACATAGCAAGGGTCGGAGCGGTGCCGAAGACACAGGGCATAGAGTGCCCAGACCAGCGTCCTCAGCAGCAACGAGAGATGGACCTAGGGAAAAGGCTCCAAGCAAAGATGGAACTGTTCAGAGGACTGCAAAGGAGGTGGAAGGGTTGAAAGATTTTGTATGTGAACACCCAGCTCTGCCACTTACACCTAGCGCGTGAGGACGCGGCAAGACGAGAGGAGGGATTGAACACCTGCAAGAATTCGCTTGTCCTTGTCATGGGAAATTGCTCGATGACAAGATAGATCTTGCAGAGATTCTTCGTCTCAACCGCTTTGAGGATTTCGACGCAGATGACCCTATGAGCTTTCGAAACAACACTAACTTCGCAGTAGCAACTCGGTGATTGTCTTGGTCGTGGTGCTTTCGGGAGTGTTTACAGAGCCCTGAAATGGAGCACAGGCGAGACAGTCGCGATCAAACAAGTTCGCTTGTCCGACCTCCCCAAAAGCGAACTCAATGTGATCATGCAAGAAATCGACCTTCTCAAGAACCTGAACCACGCCAATATTGTCAAATACCAGGGATTCGTGAAAACCGCGGATAATCTGTACATCATCTTGGAGTATTGCGAAAATGGCAGTCTGCACAGCATTTGCAAGAACTTTGGCAAGTTTCCGGAAAATTTAGTGTCGTTATACACTTCTCAAGTCCTCCAGGGGTTGCTCTTCTTGCACGAGCAGGGTGTCATCCACCGCGATATAAAAGGTGCTAACATCCTGACAACAAAGGAAGGCCTGGTCAAGCTGGCAGACTTTGGTGTTGCAACGAAAGCACAAGGTCTGACAGAAGGAAGCGTCGTCGGTACACCTTACTGGATGGCACCGGAAGTCATTGAGCTCTCTGGATCGACCACGGCTTCAGACATTTGGTCTCTGGGCTGTACTGTAATCGAATTATTGGATGGAAAGCCTCCGTACCACAGGCTTGCACCAATGCCCGCGCTCTTTCGCATAGTCAACGACGACCATCCACCTCTCCCTGAGGGTGCAAGTCCATTAGTACGCGACTTCCTGATGCAATGTTTCCAAAAAGACCCGAATCTTCGCGTGACCGCGAAGAAACTCCTGAAACACCCCTGGATCATGAGCACTCGCAAGGAAGAAAAGACCAAGAAACCCACAGAGTATGACCAGGCGGTGAAGAGTGTACAAGAGTGGAACGAAGCATTGAAATCATCACCTCCAAATGCACAAGCGTCAAGCCGGCGCTCTTCATCGAGGCTAAAGACAAGAAGTCCCATACCGCCGATATCACATGAACCATCGACAAAACAATTATACGAGGCTACAGCAGCGCCAAAGGGTGCTCTCCAGATGGGCCACCGCAAAACTCGTTCTTCTCAGCTATATCAAGAAGTGGAGGAAGGTGAAGACAGCGACAACTGGGATGATGATTTTGACTCTTGCATCTCCCCATCAGCACTGAAGTTCCCTCAACTCAAGCCAAAGGACAACATGTTTGGTGGAGACTTCACTGCCGAGAAGCTCAAGCAGTTTGCAAGCATGAATGCGCCACCCGAGGTCGACGGCAATGTCGATGACTGGGACGGCGACGAGTTCGAGGGTGAATTGACGGTTCGTTCGAGTCTACAACTGGACCAAGGAGATATCCTCGAGACTGTTCGGCCGTTCTACCCTGTTAGAGCCACGAGCCATGAGATGAAGCACAATCCGCCACCACTTGGTATGTCACTGGCTGAAAAAAGACGGCCATCAAGGGACCAACAAGAGCGCAAACTCTCCAAAGATTCACAGCCGAAAACACAAATTCTACGACCTGTGCAGCAGCAAACTCCGGCCAAGGGCAAGACAGCTCCTTCTGCAAAGTGGCCATCGACTCGGTCAGGCAGCTTTGACGCTGAAGATGACTACTCTGACCTAATTCCCCTGGATGAATTAGCCTTCCAGAGAAAGCTCGCGTCTTTCTCGCCGAAAAAGGGACCACATGCAGTGAACATGCGCAACCTGCAGTCAAAGCTGGGAGATAGCGTGCGTCGTTCGTCTCCCAATTTGGTCCACGACGCCGCCGCCATGCGACGAACGCGGAGCTCGGTTGAGATTCAGAAATACGCAGAAGACGACGAAGACGAAGACTTCACCGATATTCACTTCGGCGACAACGCTGTCCAGCCTGTGCAGCTAATCCCATCTGGAAAATCAAAACCGGCATCCATTCCCAGCGAGTCAGCTTCAGGATCCGAGCGTGGGACGCTCAAGCTCAGCGGCTCATCCTCATGGCTTGGGGATGAAGAAGACGAAGACGATCCATTCGCGGCGTTGGAAGAGGAGTTGGATGATGTCGACCTGGAATACAATGTCGCCCGTGATAAGCACGCCCGGTTATGCACCCTGGTGGAAGGACTGGTCTTTGATCTCAAGCTCAGCCAGCCTGAAGATGTGCTTGCCGAGATTGTTGATCAATTGCTACAGATTCTATTCGAGAGCCCAGATACTAAGGGTGTCGTTGTGGCTTCACACGGCATGCTCCCCATCCTGGAGATCTTGGATACTTGCTCACGACCACTCACCATCCTAAGGCTCCTGAAGATCGTCAACATCATCATCAGCAACAACGTCGAAGTTCAAGAGAATCTTTGCTTCGTTGGTGGCATTCCGATTGTGTCCAAGTTCGCTCACAAGAAGTACAGCAGCGACATTCGTTTGGAAGCAGCTAGCTTTGTGAGAATGATGTATCAAACATCAACGCTAACACTGCAAATGTTCGTTAGCTGCGGTGGTCTCAATGTACTTGTGGAGTTCTTGGAGGAAGACTACGACGCAGATGCAGGCCGAGAGCTAGTCCTCGTCGGCGTCAATGGTGTATGGAGTGTCTTTGAGCTGCAAGGGCCAACGCCAAAGAACGACTTCTGCCGCATATTCTCTCGAAGTTCTGTGCTTTACCCATTGTCGCTTGTGCTAAATCGTGTCTTGGACGAAGAAGGCGAGCTCGCGGAGCTGGTCGAAGGCCGTATCGTCAACATCTTCCTCTTGTTCTCGCAAGCGGAGAACCACGTGAAAGAAATGGTTGCGGATAGAATGGTACTGAAGCGGGTACTCAAAGACTTGCGAAGGATGAGCCCCAACCATCAGGTCACAATGCTAAAGTTCATCAAGAACCTGAGTATGCTGGCCACAACTCTGGACGCATTACAAAACAGCAACGCCATTGAGGTGTTGACAGACTTGCTGAATGCAAGCATGAAGCTCCCGCATTTCCGCGACGTCAGCAACCAGGTGCTGAACACCATGTACAACCTGTGCCGCTTGAGCAAGGCAAGGCAGGAGGACGCAGCCCTGTCCGGCGTCATTCCACTCCTTCAGCGCATTGTCAAGACCGAGAGGCCTTTGAAAGAATTCGCCCTGCCAATTCTTTGTGACATGGCACACAGCGGAAAGGTCGGGAGAAAGCTGCTTTGGCAGAACAAGGGTCTCCAGTTCTACATTGGTCTGCTGGCGGATCAGTACTGGGCTGTCACCGCGCTGGACGCCATTTTCATCTGGTTGCAAGAAGAGACGGCCAAGGTAGAAGAGCACCTCCTTGCCAACGCAGGCTTCAGCGAAGCCATCGTGCAATGCTTCAACGAGAGCAAACCCGACGCCTTCGAAAATCTTCTCGAGCCCCTGCAGAAGCTTCTCCGCCTGAGTCCTCCAGTGGCCGCGAGCCTCGCCCACCCCGACCTCTTCACCCGCACGATCCTCCGCCTCCACTCCAAGAAAGCTCTTGTGCGTCTCAACCTCCTCCGCATCGTCCGCAGCATCTGCGACACCTCAGACGAGCAAGGCGCTCTCATCAGAAACTACGGCCTCCTCGACAGCGTCACCGACCTCGCCGCCCACGACCCAGCCATCCTCGTCCGCGAAATGGCTTCCGAGCTCGTTCGCAGCTCAGAGTACACTCTCCGCCGCAACCTCGACGTCCGCCCCATGCGCCGCAGCTCGAGCAGCACCATGACGCCGCCTCCCATCATCCCTCCCACAAGCAGCATGCCTCCCACCCCAACCCTCGGCAGCGCCTCTTCCTTCGGCGACCGCTCCGGCAGCAGAGGCGGCTACTTCGACTTCGGCTTCGACGCCCCTCCCCGCTCCCGAGGCAACCTCAGCGTCGGAGGAGCAGCAGCCGCCAGCTCCCCCTACCGCCCCGTCAGCCGCGATAGCAGCGCCGGCTCCCAGCAAGGCGCCAGCAGCTGGAGCACAACCGCAAGCGCCAGCTCCGCGCCCGCTGCTGGCGGTGCCGCGGGTCCCGGCAGTGCTGCCAGTGCGAGCGCCACTCCGGGAAGCCTGTCCGTTGCCTCCGCCGCGGCGAAGAGCAGGCTGCCGCGCACCAGCACCGCCCCTGTCGGTTCGCATGGCTCGCGCCGCCCGCTGAGCAGGCTCAGCATGGCGCCTTCTTCCGCTACTGCGAGTGAGAAAGCCGAGACTCCTACTCATGCGCCGCCCACGGCGGCTTCGAGGTCGAGCGCGGCTGTTGCTAATGCCAGGAGCAAGAGGCGGCAGACTAGTGGGGTTGAGGCTTGGAGGCAGTAGGCGCACTTCTTGCTACTACGAGTATCACTCATAGATGCATGTGGGCTTCTATTTTTATTTTTTTTGTTAAGCTGGCTAGGTACTTGGGGAGTTGCCTTTCCTTCCCCGTTAGTTCTTTCTTTTCTTCTCTCTCTTTCCTCTTTTGAACTTGCATAGCGACGGCGTTTTTTTTTTCTTGTCTTTTCTTTCCAAATAGGATAAACTTAGTGTAGGATGGACGGAATCAGAAGCCCTTTCCTCTTGCGATACCTTTCTACCCTGCCGGCAAGTCTTTTTCGTACATCGCTGCAATTGCGTGTGTGATTGACCGGAGCTGTCGGTATAGGGTGAATGATATGGGGTTTTGAAGATTACTCCGTGTGTCTTTCCTTTTTCAACCTTCATGTGTGAAGTGGAGTAGGAGGAAGTCGGCCCGGCTTTGATGTTGTCCTCCTGATGTTGGAGGACTGTTTTTCGACACGTTCAGCAGTCTGTCTTCTTCCGGTAGAGAACCAGGTCTCCCACGCCCTTCTACTGGTCGACAACTACATCTTATCTACCTTCGTTCCTTTTTCGGCTCGATAAAGTGCTATCGGTGCGGATATCGATTCACATAACCCCAACCCTAACCCTGATTTGGTGGCCTTCGTCCCAAGTTACAAGATCACGGGATAATGAGGTGACCTCCGACTTTGTGTGCTTGACCCGTTTGCAGTGTGTGTATGTACAGATTGATGGCGATGGCTTATATCCTCTTGCTGTAACACCAACACTGAGTACTGCCAGAGCGTCTTGAGACTACCTCACTTCAATATTGTTGAGCTTGTGCCGGTCGGTCGGGGCGGCTCGGGTCTACCTACGGTTTTGCGCAGCGCAGCGCCGTTGAACTCATCGTCGCGTTTGTTTCTTATCCCACTTCTGCACGGCGAAGAGTTGGAAAAAGGCGGTGTTATTATTGGAGTCCGTAGCATCAATCATGGCATGATGTGATACGGCTGTGGCCATCGGCGGGCGGCCGTTGCAGACTGGAGGATCCGGAAGGAGACGGAGGGAGAGGGATCTTTGTCGCATCTCGTCCATGACTGGCACACACACCCTTTACTTGGACTCCTAGCTTTCGACAAGACAGGAGTCTCGCTTCAGATGCTTCATGTTGTTTTATCGTGCTGGTTGACTCGATCGCCTAGGCATTCCACCGTATGTGTATTGTCACTATCCTGTATACATAGACAGTAAACAGACAGAGGCTGCTGGCCAGAACATTCTACCATGATGCCTGGGATCCACCAGGTAATAAGACGATCTCCCCCGGGTGGAGCCGCCCGCGTTGCTGCTGCGGCTGTGCGGGTTTGATCTTCCATCTTCCATGCCTCGGGTGAGACGAGGACGTGCAGGTGATGATCACGTGCTTTCATGTGAGGGATGTCGATTGTGGTGTTGTTGAGACTGGAAAGGCAGCGTGGCAGCAGAGGTTTCGAGAAGTGAGGTCTCAGAGATTAATCGACCCACCCAAGATATAATAGTGTCGTCAGGGGCGCGCAACACAGCAAGCAACAAATGGCGTTCAGACCACATGATGTTTTGATGATGACGGGCATGGGAATCTCGATCAAGTCTGGTGTGGTTCTGGCGCGAAATCACGCTTGCCCGCCTCTCAAGCCCGCCTCTGCCAGCTTTCAGCTTCAAGCTCTCGCCCGTTGCATCGCAGCTCTGCCTTCCCCGCGATCCGTGCCTGTCAACGTCATCGCCCTTGACCACGCTCAACTTGACCACATGCGCTCCTCTTCTTCTCTTCCAGTCCGTTTCTTCTTCCCATCACCAATCTTCCTCTCCAACAACAACACAACTTCCCAATCAACCTACCCAAACAACCCCACCAACACTTCACAATGGCCACCCTGTCTTGTAAGTCGCCCTTGCTTCCAATGCTGTGTGCGAACAATCAACAGCGAGTTTCTTGTTTGTTGTCATCTATCGCGACCACACGAGCATACCTCTCGAGTCCATCACTGCCACATCCATCATCAGGCCATCACTGACATTCCCTCCCTTCAGACCTCCCTCCCGTTAAGCCCTCCGCGGTCGCCCTCGGCACTGTCTACAACCACGCCATCTCCCTCGCCGTCCTCGGCCCCGTCTTCGGCGACACCTACCGCCAGGCCCAGGCCGCCAACTCCAAGGAGGAGTTCTTCAAGTCCAAGGAGGCTGCCTCCGCCGCCGCTGCCTGGGGTACTTCCCTCGTTGGCTCTGCCGTCCAGTCTTACGGTGTTGGTGCCCTCATCAACGCCACTGGCACTCTCTCCTACAAGGGCGCCGCCTACCTCGGAACGTTGATCTTCTTCGCCAGCTCCGCTCCTTCGGTAAGAATTCTTGCCTATCTCTACGCACTCTCATCACCCACTGACATCTCCCCAGTTCATTGCCCAGATCACCACCGAGAAGCGCCCCGCTGAGCAGGTCGCCGTCGGCGCCCTTGCCCGCGTCTTCGAGACCGTCGGTCTTTCCGTCTTCCTCACCTACTGGGGCACCCGCACCAACCCCTTCAACTAAGCTTGTCGCTTTGCTTGAATGAGGAATTGGGTCAATAAGGAACTAAACAGAACAAACGTCTCGGGAATGCGAGTCGTTCAAATGCGGCGGCGCTAGTCTACCCGGCAGCACTGACCGCAACACTTTATGCGAGACGTGAATCTATGTATTTTAGTACTACTAGCAGAAATGTAACTCCTTAATCACCATGCTGTTTCATTTGTACATCGATTATGTGTTGGAATTGATACTATGTCTACGTGACGTCACTAATCACGTGATGTCGAACTTTGTTCAATTCCGACTCCGTATCTCAAAAAGAAATATCACGATCTCTGGTGAACCGCCACCCGGGACTCATTTTACACCCAACACCAACCACTCCGACCCAATGGCAGAACCGGAAAACTCCCTCTTCGACATCGAAGTAGACGCAGACGACTACGCAGACGCAGCAGCCCAAGACACCCCCGCCGTCGTAGACCGCACCCACCAAAGCGAAGCAGACTTCCTCGCCGTCAAACAAATCTACAAGGCAAGACAAGACGGCTCCCGTGGCAGTTTGTATTCTGAATTGTTGGAAGCCGTGCCTTTGCTTGCTCCTCCTGCTGGTGTTGATGCTGACGCTGGTGTTGGTGCTGATATCAATGCCGATTCTGCGGGCGCCAAGGTGAAACTCGACAAACGCTCACAGTTGCTTCTGGGTTATGTCGTTGGGGAGTTGTGGTATGATGGGCAGTTCGAAGAGGTTTGGAGGCTTTGTCGTAGGGTTGAGGAGGTTTGTGAGCTTGATGCTAGGTTTAGGCCGGGGGTTGTTAGGTGGAGGGAGAGGGCTGAGGGGAGGATTGGGAGTGTGAGTGGGAGTCGAGATGGGGCTGGGGAGAGGGAGAGGGTCTAAATGGAAGGGAATGGATCTGGTTGGGTTGGTGTTGGGGTGTTCGTGAGGTGGACTTGGGAATTTCGGACTTTCTGGACTTTGGGATATGGACTTTGGAATCTGGACTCAGAACTTTGGA
>Ga0265797_10002289_pt1 | contig 32432 bp, 38 predicted proteins | sample P2T30metagenome_FD_192433 | JGI IMG/M metagenome (GOLD analysis project Ga0265797, IMG submission 192433) | Plant litter microbial communities from East Loma Ridge, Irvine, California - P2 T30 | ecosystem: Environmental > Terrestrial > Plant litter > Unclassified | place: USA: California... | reverse complement strand
TATCTACCGTATCGATGAAGCACCGCCCCTAGCTTCAAGCGTCTGCTGATGAAAACTCACCGACTCGACTCGACTCGACTCGACTCGACTGTCTTTTTGAGGACTTTTGAGCAGCATTTTGCAATGGGTGGATGGATGAGGGACGGGTGGAAGTGCTGAAAGCAGATATCTGTGATTCGTATAAGAACTAAGTGTATGACGGGCAAGACGGGTTGGGTGAGGGAAGGGTGGCATTGAGTAAGCATTGGTTTGTTTTATGTTAGTGCGTTCATCCCATGGCATGGATCTGGTGTTTGTGTATGGAGACGTGGTGCAGTCCTATCGAGAAGCAGTCCTATCGAGAAGAAGGAGAAGGGCGTGAAGAAGAAGAAGAATAAAAAGGAAGGAAAATGAACGAATCAAGTTTGGAAATTCTCTTAATTCGATGTATTTTCGTGACCAGCACTCAAAAACAAACTAGGTACCTTCCCAACATCGCAATCCTCATGCCCAACCATACCTCGCCAGGGATCAGAGCGGCGTTTCGTGCAGAGTAAAGAGAGAAGTAAAAAAAAAAAAAAGAGAACTCCCTCTCTTGAAGGAGAACAACTTGTGTATCGTCAAGGTCATCAACAGTTGTGGGTAAACTCACCACTTTGCGCGTCCGGTCGTCAATCCAATTGGGGCACAGAATGACTTCGGTGGCGGGGGATGGTATCACTTCGCTTTCCAACATGGAGAAAAGACAGAAACAACAAATCAAACGCAAAGCGCAAGCGCAAAAAATCAATGTACCCGCCCCGCACAGGTACAAGTACAAACGAGGGAGAAGAGAGGAGAGAGAGAGAAAGAGATTCTTTCACTGCTCCAACGTGACCTCATTCCCATCTTCATCGAGCCAAGGGCCCTTCTCTGCCTCGGTGGCATCGAGGACAGCCTCCGCCCGCCTTATGGTCAAGATGTCGAGGTCGGTGGTGTAAGATCTGCCGTCGCTGGATAGAGGGATGCGCACCTCGTGGGCGGCATCGAGCATCATGTCGTCCTTCCACAGCCTTCTTGGGCCGTCGAAGACGCAGAGCACCCGCTTCTTCATGTGCATGTCTTGCGGTGCGGCGCCCCACGAAAGGGGAAAGTTCTTCTTGCGCTTGCCGCCCTTGACCAGAGCTGGAGGCCCGGAGAGGGTGACGCCGTTTTTGGAGTGGGTGAGGCCTTGTTTCCTGGGCTTTCCGACGCCGCCTTTGCTCGTGATGCGGCTGGTGCTCCCGCGCTGTTCGGAGTCTTCGCCACGGGAGTGCGTTAATTGTCATCTCGAGTTGCCCGCTGATCGGCGAGACCGCGAGGAGGTCTTGCTGGGCTTGCCGGACTTGGCGCCGTAGGTACCGTCGAGAGCGTCGTCGTCGTCTTCCTCTGCGACCGCGTCTTGCTCGTCGTCGTCTTCTTCGTCGTAGGAGGCAGGCGCGTTGTATTCCACCGTCGTGGGGAGATTGTGTTTCTTCATCGAGGCGTGCACTGCAGGGTCGTCGACAACCGACATCAGAAGCCTCTCGTTGATGGCCTCTGACGGCTCTGCTTGCTGAACGACTCTCAGCACACAGTCGTCCAGGTGCTCGTAGAACTCCTGCGCGTTGGCGAACATGACGCCGCAAGTGGAGCACATGCCGGACACGTCCCGGACGTTGCTGTACGCGGCCTGCTTGCCGCCTGCCGGGCTCTTTCTGCGTGCGTTCGGCGGTGTTTGCTCGACGCCGTGAACCGAGGTGAGATGTCTCTTGAAGACGTCTGCACGGTTGAAGCTCTTCTCCGCGGAGCTGCCAGAGCCAGGGCAGAAACCGCACACCATTGTGCCCTTGTAATGCGTCAAAGTGTGTCTGTTCTTGTCGTATTTGCGGGCGAAGCCTTTGGTGTGGTACTCGCAAGTCGGGATCGGGCACTTCTCGGGTCGCTCGTTTTGGTGGGTGAGCATGTGCGCTTTGAGGTCTTTAAAGTGTCTGCCGCATGTAGGGTATGGGCAGAGGCCTTTGCTGGATTCGTCCGAGGACGATGCTTGGCTGTGACGAGAGTGCTCTGACGAAACAGATGGTCTTCTCGATACTGCATATGCTGGGTAGGGTTGGTATGTGTTGGCGTGCAAATGTGGCGAGGTGTGCATCTTTCCCGTTGATAAGCGAGGGCTCCTCATTGAATTCCGTGATGGTACTGGCGATGGATCGGGAAACGCCAGGATTTGAGGCGAGTGCATAGCCGGCGGGTCTGGGTATTGTACATTTGGTGCTTGGAGGGGCGAGTAAGGCTGGATCAAGGAGGGATCTATAGTCTTGCAGTCAGTACCAGTCTAACTTTCCTCCGCCATAACGACATAGAGAGAAAAGAAAATTAGAGAAAGGAGACGGACGAGAAGCGCCGAGAGGGGGTACAAAAAGGCCGCTTGATTGACAAAAGAAAGGGGATTGGATCGGAGACCGCGGCGCGTACAAGCGCTCCGCATCACCACCTGCACTGCTGGGACGCGCCAAGCGCGTTTTGACCCGCATGTGCTTTGGTGATGGTAAAGCAGATGTACGCCGCTGTCCTTTGACGCGCTCCAAAACCGGTGAACTTGGTTGGAAAGGATCAACGGCCGCGGCAGGTCTAAACATGTTGACGTTGGCCAGTTCCGCTGACTCTATGCTATGCAGAACGCCCGTCGATCCATGCCGCTGAAAACTTGGTGACACCTGGTCCGGGTTGGACGTAGTCGGGCTCGAAGAGTCCCGTTGGGATCCTGCCCAGGACTCTCCAATCGAGGCATGTGCGCTTGAGGGGAAAAAGGAAAAGTTATGACTCGAGGAAACCGATGTAAACTCACCAACACAACCAACTTTTGCGTCACCGGGGTTTGCCGTCGATTCGAAAGCAGGAGCCTGGTTACCATTGTCGCAGAGACCGTATTGGTTCCAGTCGTTCAAGGCCGGGGCGGAGGGTGAGCCCATATTTGACGAACTCTGGAATGAGGCACCTGAGTCGGATGTCGATGACAGAACGGGTGGCTGATTGTCCAAGAAGAAATCGCCTTTAACTGGGGAGACCGCACCGTGTAGCATAAGGGGGTCCGGGTTGAACATGCGATCGTTCACGTTTTGGTAGGGCTGTGGAGGAAAGACCGCAAAGCCGGAATCATCGCAGGTTGTATGTTGGTTGTATGCTTGATCGTCCCACGCGTACGAGGCGTAGTTGTATCCGTGTGTGTTAGATCCGAAAGGTTGCTGAGGGTATTGTGCGTAGAACGCCATCGTGACGGTCAAGGATCATTCAATCAATGAATAGTCAGACGTGATACCAGGTGACCTGGGCGGGCTATATCGTTTCCTGGTGACTTTGTCAACGTTCGCTTCTTGATTGCTGGTGCTCGGCTGCACGTACGACTCGCCGCGTTGGTTTGATCTTGATCTGGTCCGAAGTTGGCGAGTTCGAATCACGACTGACTTCTTGCTGCAGGCTTGCGGCGCAACTGGTCGATCGAAGGAATGTGACTGTTGACTTCGAGGATAGCGAGTTAGGATTGATGGGTACCTGTTGGCGATGCTCAGCCTTATGGTGTCGAAAGGTAGTCAAGTACGGGACGAGTTGACGGAGGCGTATTTGACGTAAGTGCTGACTCTTCCAAGTTGGATATAGGAATGGGGGCGAAGCTCATGACCTATTATAAAGATATCACCGAGTGAACCGCAGCAACACACAGCAGGCCACACTTGGACCCTGTGCTGCCCTACGGTGCGGGAGACAGTAGCGTCCAGGCGTGCCTTTGGAGCACAGCACCCCTGCAGACGGTCAAGCCGCAAGAGGAGCACGAGGCTAGGAAAGCTATGACCCAAGGCAGCGAGGACCTGGCTCCCGAACAGATCACAGACAAGCTGAATTGGGGGCCAAAGCTGCCCAGCAACATGGATGGATGATGGCGTGGGCGTGGCCGGCGCCCGCTCCTTCGCGCCGCCCGATGGTGAGGGTAAGGTGCACGCGAGGGACGGGCAAACGGTGAGCCTGGCGGGCCCTCAGGCTCGGAGAGATGCACAAAGATGCGTGTCGACGCCATTGAGCGAGGCGCGGTGGGCTGTCGGGGATTGTGCTGGCATCAGCTAGCAGTATCTGGCACAGCACCTGGCAGCATTGCCCAAAACAACCAACGGTCTCTCGAAGCGTACGGACGACTGCAGTCGACGATGCCGCTTTGAGCGATGGTAAGCGGACGGGCGTGCGTGCGGCCGACGAGGTGGGATGCAGTGCGCCCTGCCTCACCGACCACACTCTCATACTCTCTGCCAGACTTGCCTTGATCTCTCCTCTCCTGTCCTCTCCTCTGCGCTCCTCTGCAGTCGGGAATGGACAGTCTGCACGTCGCCTGCACCGGTCCGCCATCCTGCCCGTGTGCCTGGGGCGCGGCCAACACCAGTGGTTGGCTGGTTCGGCGCACCCGTTGCTAGCGCTATGCAGCAACACAAGTCTGTGGCATGGCTTGCATGGGTATGGACATGGGCCATAGGCGTGGGCGTGAGGAAGAATTGGGTGGGTGGGTACATCGCGACATCGAACTGTGTGTGAACTGGCGGCCGGGCGGTCTGCACTCAAGTGAGGGCTGTGTATATTTGGCTCGCCGCTAACCTGCTGCGGTCATTCTATCTGCACACCCATCACGCCTTACCGCGATAGGGCAGTGGTGCTTGCATAATCCGCCTGCCCTGTGAGCATAGCCAGCATAGCCAGCACAGCCAGATTTTTGTTCACCGATCATGCCCGCCGCGACCGCAACGACGTAGCGAGGTGGACGTCTCCAATCTCTCTCCGTCTGCAGGCACAGGTACGGCGAGCGTGCCATTGGCCCCGTCGTCATGCAGGCCACGCCATTGCACCAAATATTCACCGGTTGCCATTCTTGCAATCCACTCTGCCGGACCCAATTGTGACTATCTCCAATCCCAACCTCCGTGCTGGCGAGACATGCTTCGTCACGGCCGCCTGTGACTGCAACTATGAGTCTGCGAGTATGCCTGTGACTATCTGTCTATCCATCCGTTACGCGTTCGTTATGCACAGAGTGGTGCCCGTGCCTGGCACCGTGGGATCAGGAGTAAAGCATATCTCCAAGTCAAACTCTCGAGGCGGAACATGACCGGTCGTTGTTGCACCCTCGATTCCTCAATGATGATACCGCTAGCGACGAACTGTGTTGAACTGTCCCGAACTCTTGATAATGTGCCCTGAAGCCCTCTGGCGATGCGAATCCCTCGAGGACGGGTAGGTCCGTAGTGGAAAGGCAGACACCAGGGCATGGCGCATCGACAGCAATTGACATGCGGATCAGCAGCAGGCATTTATTAGACTTCCGCGCGTTTGGCGCGCGCCATCTCGCTACAGCATGAAGCATGAAGTTGGCCTGCACCCATGTTCTCATGATTCGCGCGAGAACATGATGGCCTGGCCTAGCGGAGGGCGGCCTTGCACACACGCAAGCAATAATCCTTCCGATAAGTGATGGAGATTGCACGTGTATGGGTGGGTTTCGGTTGGTTGCGATACTGCACTCTGACTGGCTGCATCGTTAAATTTTGCCAAGTGCCGTTTGATGGGGACCATGGTGGAGTAGTGGAGGCCGCGCACTGCACTGCTACAACAACTACGACTCACAGAATCGTGCTCGAGGCTTTGTGTTGGGGAATAAGAATGGCACGTTGTATGGAGGATTTAGGCAGGAAGAGCCTCATCGCCAGCATAGCTATGGCCAATAATGCGAGCGAACGCGCAGCAGAGCAATCCCGCCCCGCGAGCCATGGATAGATTGACGTGCCACCAGCACTACATTTGACACTGCCACCAGTCGGAGAGTTTCTCGCCCGACGTTACTTGCCGTGTGATGGGCAACGGGAAGTGGTCGGAGTCTATCTGTGTAGTCAGCATCCTTGTCAACCTCTGCCCTCACTCTTTCCATTCCGGGGATTGGGAAGCTCTCTGGAGGATTAGACTCAAAGCCAGTCTTGCTCTACCGAGAGTGATTGCTAAGCTTTCTGACTGGCAGTGAGAACTGCTGCTTCAGTTCGCGGCAAGCAGACAAACCCTTGTCACGCCCGCTAGGGCACTCCGCCAGTCGTGGCACAGAGCTTGCGGCGATATCCATAGACGCCTACTTGCCTGTTCTTGCCTTGCGGGACCAGACATGCCATGTGCTGCATCGGATATGGCTGGCAGGGTCCATCACCCATCCAGTGTTTGAGTAGACGAGGCGCTGGCCATTAATAATCACCAGTGGATGGTAGTAGTAGAACGGCCAGCCAGCCAGACAGGCGGAAACCACAAATGACAGGACCTCGGAATCGGCTTTCCAGATCTGTGTTCCCTTCTAGCTTTGACCGGGTCCAGATTGGCGCAAACGCTCATTGCTTACTGTGCTGAGACTCAACAGTAAATCAATGCTTTCAGTCTCCAGCGACTTTCAACCCACCTCCAATCGTTCTTCGATAGCTGCCGTTCATCGAAGAGACACAAGTCCACAGTGATGGCCAGCGCAGACTTCTAAGCCTCGCAAAAGAAGGTTACTGGGCGCTGCGACTAATGTAGGCGAAGCGAGAGGCGTTTGTGCTCGGCATGCATTCGTGACGGGTCCAGTACCTTGGTTGGTCCCGTCACGTCGCCGTCACGATGCGTACAATAGTGGTAAGGTACTTTCCGCGCTGGCTCTGACTCTGCTGAAGTCAGTATCACTGTTCTGGACAGAGACGACGAGTAGATCTAAGTCAGTATCGATGTCGGTGCGCTGTTGGTTCGAGTCGAGTGTTTGTTACGTTGTAGGTATTTAAAGAGTCCTAGCGCAAGCGGGGAAAGAGCCCTCGGGGAGATCGGAAACAAGTCGCCGCCGCCGCATAAGACTATATCGAGAATGGTGCGTGGTCTTGCCTCGTCTTAGTAACAATCCACGGCTCTCGCCTGAACTCCACGCTCCACGCCAGTTTTCCCGTCGCTTGTGCTTGCCGACGTTGATAACAACACACCCATCAAATTGTTGTTTATTGCTGCGACAAATCGATCCCCTGTCAGACGGTAGGATTCATCTCGGCATTACGAAACAAAGACCAGGGATTTCCACGTGGCATCTGCCCAGATCAATAGGCACGCCTCCTTGGAGCTGATCCGAACGCCCCGTTCTGTGTTGAAAGTGTTAGTCTATACATATACGTCGAGCGAGCATGGTCCAGCCATCGATTGTACGTTTGCGAAAAAGATACCCTGGTTCACTCGGTTGCACGCGCGTGCCGATCTCCATGGGCCATGGCCATCCCGCTACTGATATCGATCAATCAATTCGGGTTGTTAACCTAGTGACTATAATTATCGTGGTTGCACGCTGCACGCCTCACGCTAACTACAGTATGCCATCGGGCGATCTAATTAGCCAAAAGCACACTGGTCCGACAACCAAACCGAACTGCCATTGACTCGCCAGAAATAATGTGCCTGATTTGAAGAACGACACTTCCGACGCTTTTTGATCCCCGATCCGTTGAAGGATGTCATGCAAATGCAACAGAATTGAGTGATTCGTCATCACTCGCGAGGGAATGGTAGTAGGATCAATCTGCAGAAGTATCAGCACGTGGCCGCGCCGAAAATCCTCGAAGGGCAAGATGTATGCTATACATAGATCTTGAGTACTTGGAGACTTCGTTCTTGTGTCAAATGGAGATGCCCTAACACCAACTCTAGAGCTAGGATTTATTCCATCTATCGCTACGATCGAGTTGATGGGCATTTGGAATTGACATACCATACGCTTCGTAGAAACTTGCTTTGCTAGAGTTGGCGTCACCTTCTGGACGTTCGAGAGAACTTCACTCATGTGAGCGAAGCTAGCCAGACGGAACACACTATCGCCACCAATTTCACGGAGGCCGAGACGATGATCACTGTTCTCGTGCTACTATTCTGGCTGAAGACCAAGGCATAAATGTTGGATATTATCGATCAATTTCCTGTATGCCATGTACGTGTAGCAAATCAGATAATGAAACTTGATCGTGTGTTTCCAAGTGACCGAGTCCAACAGCACTCTCTCGGGAGGCCATGACCTGCATGTGCATATTGAAGATTAACGGATCTCACTCCGTGTCCCTCGTCTTTGCGAGCTCGCATTCCTGGAATCAGTAATTATTCAATGGCGTTCATCGATTTGACTTGGACGACATTGATGATGGTGGCTTGACTGGCATAAGATTGCACCATCGAGCCCACCAAACCAATGTTTATGTGTGAGACTTCAAGAGTTGAACTGCAGCAACTGCCATTCCGCCACACAAAGGACTGTAAAATTAAAATCGACGATTTCGACAACAGAGCCTAATTCATTGACTATGCCAAAAAAACATCAACTTGAACAAATCTTTCCCACCTCGTCTGCCGCGTTCATAACTCCATCTCTACACCGACTCGATGCAAGCAATCAAACACATGCGACACAAACCTGCCAGTTCATAAGAAGCTCGCTTAACAGACACGTACGTACGTGTACGGCATATTCTAGCCGTATGCCCTTCGGCAGCTATCTACCCGACCTGCATTACGACACACACAACTGTTGACATACATGAAGTGGGTACTTGCATACATGCCCAGGTACCTTGCGCATACTATCGTACATAAGCAATGAGAGTCGAAATTCCTCTTCCAACGTGTACGGTATCGCGTATATGTACGGCATATTTCCGCCGTATATGCCTTCTGACAGCTATTTACCCGAGTTACATTATTACGACACACAGCTATTGGCATACATAAAGTGGGCACTCCCATACATGCCTAGGTATCTTGCGCCTCCCAAAGTACATACATAAGCAATGAGAACCGGAGTCCCTACCTAATTCACCGACATGCATGTAAGCTGACAAAGGTGGACAGCCACAGCGAGGCGCAGAGGTTTGTGGAGGTGTACTAAAAGGAATCAGGTCATGTAATTGTGCAGGCATGCATATGTAGCCAAGGTGCATGCGTGCATGCAGAGAGTAGTCATCATCGTCGATAGAAGCTCTTTGAGCGCCGGCTACGCAAGACTGCCACTATACTTTAGCGGTGTGGCTTGGAAGTATGGTAAGTCATATGCGGTCAATGGTCAGTAGGCGAGAGAAGGGACAAGAAAAGACCATCGAAGCGAAGCGAGGCCAGAACTGCAGGCAACACAGTCTCGAATCCTCGATAGGTACAGTAAGGTAGATGGGCGATGACAAAATGTACCGTGTACATGTACCATTCCTCCTCAATCTCCACACGCGAGATCCGTCTGCATACCGTAGTATCAATAACACCCAGCCTGTTATAGCAACAATCAAACAAATAGGCAAAACAGCCAAGACAGCCACGACGACAACCGACCTTGGTCGTCCAAACCAACCAAAAGCCAACGTCCGCATGTAACCTTCTTCACCAACACCATCACATAAACCTCGCCATCCAATCGAACCCATAGATGCGGAACTTCTCCCGGATCCTTCGTGCTCAAAGGACGGCCGAAAGATAATAATTCCATTTCCAACTCTCCACTTACCTGCTCGCTTTCTGTCGCTCGCTCGCTCGGCAAACAGTAGTCCCCGTTCTTCACCACGCGCGAAGGATGCGTGCGCAGCACATCGCCCGCCGACAACTAACGGCCACGATCACTGCCACGGCACGGCCACATAAGGTACGCTTACACTTCACAGCTACACCTGCCTTTCTTTCCATTCCTTCCTTACAACCCGACCGAACTGCGTCACGCCGTCGCCGCAGCAGCAGCATACACTGTGGACCTGCAAACCAACATGTAAGAAAACGCACCGACTCCGCCTTGTAAGGCTGTGAGCAGAGCAGAGCAAGGCTTTGCTGCGGTGCTACATACCTCACTACAACGCGTGACACCTCCAACGTCCAGTAACAGTAACAGTAGCATGTATGCTTTTGTCTCTTTCCCATCCCCGGCGCCTCGGAAACGGGATGGACACCTGCGTTGCTACTGTGGCTGGCGGCGGGATGTGGACAGGCGTTGGCATGGCATGGCATGGCGGTTAGTATGTACATGTAGTAGTACCTACAGTACATACTTAGCGATGATGATGATGACGACGGAGAGGATCGAGGATTAGGGGAATGGTGAGTCGCCATGTATTGTCATGTATTGTGTACATGTATGTAAGCCGAGAAGGAGGAAGGAAGAGTTACATACTACCTTACTGTCTGTCTGTCTGTGTGCCTGTATGCCTCGCGGTAGTAGTAGTAGGCCACACTATGGTACCTTGGTATGTACCTTAATGAGGGCAGGGGTGTGCGGGGGTCGGGGCAATTTAACCTCCGTGGCATGCGATGGTGTAGGTTTCGAGATGGGATTGAAGCAAGCGATGGAATGGGATGGGACGGGGATGGCACTCACTCTCTCGTGCGTATTTGGCTCGTGTAGCTTTGAATGTCTGTGTTGTCTTGCGTGGTGGCTTTGCAATCAATCACTGTGATGCAATCGATGATGGTGCGATTGATCCTGGCTTGAAACTGGTAGACTGCGTATGTTGTTGGCTTCCGTTCAATCGACTTCTTGGAACGACGAGACCGATGGGTCCTGGAGTTTGACGGTAACAGCTTCCATTGCTTTGGTACAACGCTGGCAGCTATCGTAGCTTTTCTCGAGAAGGGGATATCTAATACAAGCGTTCAAAAGTAGCAAAGGCCAGAACCCGATGACACGAAACCAGTAACAAACAACTCCCCGTCCCTCCGTCGACACGACCATCGTATCGAAATCCCCATATCGCATGTTTCCTGGTATCGTAGCGCAAAGTAACAAAAAGCTCAGCTGTCGTTGCTGTATAATTAATCGATGAACCTCCAAATCACCATCGGTTGCGCTTGCGCTTCGGCCTCTTCTTCGCCGCCGGCGGTGCACTGATGGCCTTTTCCACATCACCTGTGGCTCCTGCAGTCGTGCTGCCGTTCGAGCCCGCAGCTCCAGAGACGGAGTCGTCCATTCCACTCAGTTCCAACCCCATCAGCGTGTCTTCGTCCATGTCGGACAGCTCTTCGCTCATGTCCCTCATGACTTCGCGGCCAGTATAACGTTCTTCGTGGATGGTGGTACCCATCGGGTCGAAAGGAGTGAGGTACCAAGCGACGCCTCCATTGGTGTAGACGTCATTCTCGCCGCTCTGATGATGATGACCATTGACCGTGCCAGGTCGCTGGGCAGATGAGGTAGAAATGGGCGGGGAAAGGGGTTCGGTTGGTTTAGAGCTGTTCGTCTTGACGTTGTGTGAGTGAGTTGATGACGCGCTCGATACGGGCATGGAGGCAGGCGTAGGATTGTCGAGATTGTCGGGTCTGCTAGCAGTAGTGGGAGCAACGTCTTCCGTGGGGCCATCAGCATCATGCATCTCGACATCGACATCGGGTTTGACATCGGGAGACGCACCTGCAACAGCCGATGCGTTCGAAACGGACCGGCGCTTCGTCAATTCTCTACTGTCTTCAGCATCGGGTTCGATTGATTTCGTGACATCGGCAGAGAAGAGAGCGAGAGACTCGATCTTACGCATTGTCTCGTCGTGTTGCAACCCGCGCAACTCTGCCTCCTTCTTGACCGCTGCTTCAGTGAGCTCCTTTACAGCTTTGACGATGCGTTTTGCCAGCTTCTTCAATTCCTTTTGATCGTGGCTGAGGGCATGATGCTCTGCGGTACCCGCTGGGACTTCGTTCAACTTTTGGTGAATGGTGTTGATGTCGGCGCTGGATTCCGGATCCAGGTTGTCGCTCTCTGCCAGCTTGGAGAGGAATATTTGCGACAGGTCACGGGAAAAGTCGGAGACCGAAGTGTAGTAGCGCTCACGCAGGCGATGTGCAAGCACGTCAGTGCCGGCGCGGAAGACACCTTCCCTCTCGTCAAGTCTGTCACTCGGGTTAGCATTTGGCCGTCCGATGGAAAACTGACCATGAACATACCTTTGTACTCGTGCTAAGATCGGCCACACAAGGGTAGGAATAGGCGTGTACACGGTGTCAATTTGCTCCCTCAACATGAGAAGCTCTTGCAGTCGAAGCGTTTCTCTTTCCTTGACCATGGACGTGAGCTGCACCTGATAGTCCATGTCTTTCTGCAGCATCTCGCCGAACTCGATACGCCTCAGTAGTCTTGGTCGACCAGCAGCTCCCATGCCAGCAAAGTTGCGCCTGGTGATTTCCATACTAGAGAACGTCTCCAACTGCAATTGCAGGCGTTTGAGAAGTGCCGCTCCGCGACGAGCCTCCCGTTTCAGCGTCCAGTATCGACAGGCTTTTTCCACGAATTCTTTGCGTTTGCGGATGGTGAAACGCTCAAGACTTCTTTCCACGGTGTTGTAGACAACGTTCGGCACCACAGGCGCCCCTGAGGTAAGCCTCCAGCTCACCTTCGTCGGCTGTGCGCGTTTGCGTTTCTGGTTCGTGACAGTGATAGTGTCGTCTCCAGCGTGTCCATCGACCAACATCCCTCCATCTGGCGCAGGAGGAGCACCTAGTTCAAGCGCGGCTGTCTGGCTGTCCGCCCACTTGCGGTCTTTCATGGCGTGTCTGTACCAGCGTTTAGCCTCGACGATCGCGTTGTCTGTGTCATGCGTTCGGCGCCAGTCGGGCGGCACATGCTTGTCACAGAAAGCCTTCAGCGCGCTCGGATCAATGGCGCCCTGTTGTTGGCTCTTCATCTTGAGGAACAGTTTTGCCTTCCTTGCGCACGTGACGTGAAATGCAAGATAGCAATTCTTGTTCCCACATTGGATGCAAGCGCCCATTTTCTGCTGACAAATGTAGCAGTTCAGCTTCCACCTGCTCTTCGGCACCTTGTCAACGTCCTGTATGGGCTCCATAAACGTCATGTTAGCAATCGTAACTTCTGGAATCCAAATCGAGCAGAGCAAGTGCGACCATCGGAGCGTATTTGTTTGCTTGAATGCGCCGTCCACGTTGGGACAGAAGATGCAAGTAGGAGTACCACGACCAATCTCTTTGCACTTGCGGCAAAACCATTGGCCTTCGGGAATGAAGGGTACACCATAGCATTCCTGGTGCACGGCCAAGTCGCAACCGTCGCAGAATATGATGGCATTGGTGTTCTCACAGTCTCCGTCATCGCAGATCGAGCATTTACTATCTGGCTCGTCGCCTGGCGGGTTGGGATCACCGTTGACAGCCGCCTGCGAGCTCGAACGCGGCCTATGCAGTTGAGCGTGTCGCGGCTGAGGTTTCGGTATTCTCTTCTCCAAAGCGTGGTACTCTTTTTCGATCTGAGTCATTGTGATTTCAAAGATCGCGGGTTTGATAGCGTCGACCCCTTCGCTCCTGCGCTGCTCGTTCATCACATCAAGCCATTCCTCGTCTTGCTCGTCCATATCATATTCGACTTTACCGACCGCCGGCGCAGTCACTTGGCCTTGTACCGGCCCGTCGCTTTCGAGCCGCAGACCCATCTCAGACTCATCGTCCGCTTGCTGCGCTTCCGAGAGACGAACGAAGTATCTTGCAGGAAGCTCGAATCTATCACTCTCCTGGTAACCAACGTTGGCCATTGTCCGATCGACGTAATTGACCTTGATCTCTCTCTGGTCTTCTTCGAATGTGAGAAAATGACTGAAGTGTCGAAATGATGGTTTCGGGAGGTTGAGACGTTCTTTCGAGCTGTGAGTCGGTAGAGGTTTGATTGGTATAGGCGAGGCCAGCCCAAGGCCACTCAACATGGACGTTTGTTGCCTGGGTGGTCTGCCTGGTCGACGCTTGGTAGGCGTCTCGAGACTTGCCGCAGTCTGTTGGGTTGATGCTATGTTTTGTACTTCGCCGTCTCCATTCACGGTCGGCTTGACGTCTCCGTTGGCGTTTTCCAGCTGGGCAATGGCCGCTTTGACATCGTCTTTCCTGGTTCTTCCATCTACCTCGTCCGCAGAGAACACCATCAACCCAGCATCCAGATCCAATTCTGGGTGGAATTCCTCCCAGCCTCTTTCCTCTCTAGGTTTGTAACCGTCGGTCGCTTGAACAGCGGCCGCCGCAGATGACGAGTTGCTATATCGAGGCCTGGGCGGCGCAACAGGTGGCACATATCGTTCAGGTCTTTCTCTCCTGGGTCGTGTTTGCATAGCTGATCTCGTCACAGTGGGTGTTTCAGCCTCGTCGTTCTTGTCGCCCAGCTCCGTGCTCAGTCGTCTTGATCGTGCCCGTGGCGCAGTCAGCGCACGGGAGCTCCTCGTAGCAGATTCCGTTTGCGCGGAGGGTTCCTCGCCGGCGCCGTCCCAATGTCCGCCTCCTCTTAGGCCGCCGGGGACGAACTTGCGCCTCTTGTTCGGAGGCTCGGTGGCCAGCTCAGTGCGCGAATTGACGCGTGACCTGGCGGGAGTACGCGTCGGGCGGCGCTGTGATACGTCTGTAGAGGCCATGTTGGCAGCGAACGGCGCGGTGATCGCGTGTGGGGTGTCGTGTTTCGGAGGTGATGGGAAGTGCAGTCGGGGAGAGGTGAGGCTAGCCAGTCGCTTGTCTCACTGCGCGGGTGAAGTGCAGCGCGCACATGGCTTTGTGCGGGAGCAGAGTGGGGAGGACGAGTGAGGTCGTGATGGAGCAAACAGTCGCAGGCAGTCGTCAGCGTGGGAAACGGTTGTGTTGTTTCGTGTTATCACCGACCTTTAGTCTCTCCGTAGCGGCCAGGCTGGCGACCCTACTTGGCCAGTGCCGTTACGAGCAGGTGGAGGAGCGACGCACTAGCGGGAACGTTCCCGCTAAACTTAATAATCCAAGGTGGAAGGAACTTTGGAAGGATGCTCGCTCGCTGCAGTCACAAGAAATGTACCTGCAGCTGCAGAAACGAAAGCGAGACATCCACTGCACGTGAACTGCTCGGTCGTAATTCGTTGCAAACATCACACGCGAATGGCGTGCCTGTCCTGTCACGAGTCCTGCTAAGACCTGCCTCCTGCCTTCCACTCTTCCTTCTTTCCTCTCTCCAAAGCGAGGACTTCCATGGACTGGAAACCTTCATAAAACACCGTCAGCCAAGTCATGTCGTCGAGTTCCCAGCTTGTGGTATTCCTGGAGGCAGTCTCTCGGTAAGATGAACATCTCACAACAACAACGGACTGACCTGCTCACACTCCCCAACAGTCTCTGCGGTTGGCTGTACTTTACAGCTTGGTCGCTGTCCTTCTATCCTCAGCCTTGGCTCAACTACCAACGCCGCTCGACAAAGGGATTCTTGCCAGACTTCCCTCTTCTCAACGTCTTCGGCTTCACCTGCTACACTGTCAGCACTGGCATCTTTCTGTACTCGCCCGTCGTACGCGCACAGTATGCTCTTCGTCACCCTCTGTCTCCCGTGCCGACAGTCAGGTTCAATGATTTCGCTTTTGGTGTCCATGCCTGGATCTTTTGCGTCGTAGTCTACTCCCAATTCTGGCCGCGACTTTGGGGATGGGAAGAGGCCCGAGGCGTGAAGAGACATGCTGGACGGGTGACCCTTGGTATCTTGTGTGGTAGTTTGGCTGGTGTGGGAATCACAGTTCTTGTTGTGCTGAACAGTGAAGGTGGAGGCAATAATGACGGTACTGGATGGGCATGGCTCGATGTGGTAAGTACTGGGAGTAACTCCAAGAGACTGCTTCGTTGCTGCCAGATACTGACCGGCAAAAATTAGGTTTACGCCATCCAATACGTCAAGTTGATACTGACCGTCTGGAAATATGTACCGCAGGTCTTCGCAAACTTTAAGCGCCAGTCTACCATTGGATGGTCGATCACGCAGCAATTACTGGACTGCAGCGGTGGGGTGCTGAGCCTGCTCCAACTACTTATCGACAGCTCGTTACAGGCCGACTGGAGTGGACTGACAGGTAAGGCGGATGCTTATAGGACTAGAACTTGGAGCAAAACTGACTTTCTCAAAATCCAGGCAATCCCGTCAAATTCGGCCTAGCGAACATCAGCCTGGTTTTCGACATTATTTTCATCACCCAACATTACGTCCTCTATGGGCCTGTGGAGGAGCGGAGCGAAAGAGCGATTAGTGATGACCAAACATTGGAACGTGAACGCGATCCGCTGCTGGACCGCCGCGAATGAGTCTCCGAATCAATGCCAAGCATGACCTTTTCAACATCGCTGGGAGGACGAAGTTTATACGACGATAAGGTAAGTATCATTCGGTCCATCAAGCTTTTCTTTTACCGTCTACTTATATACGATTACCTCCCCGTCCTGAATTTCGACGTGTGCACAAAGAATTCTTCCAACACTACAAAGCTCAGGACTTGACATCAATCACCCACCTGTGGTGTAAATCCGAGAGAGTCGCGATATCGCCGACTTTTCACAATTGCATCGCAGTATTAACACCGGGATCCTAGATTTTGTACTTGATTATACACTTCCGCCATGGCTGAGATGGACAACACCGTTGTGTCTGGGTCTGAACCTCGCAAGCGCTCCCACCACATCTGGACCCACAAGCAAAGAGTCTGCATACATTTGCTGTATCACGAGTTCAACCACAGTATTATAAACCGCGCCAAGGTCTTCAACAAGATCTTCGAGAACGAACTCGCCGCAGACGGAATTCCCTACCCTGGTCTAAGTCCTGCTGCAATTTACCAGGTATATTGGCAACGCAAGCGTACAGGGAAGGCTACGAGGAAGCTGTGGAAAGATGTCTTGAGGGCCCCCAACACGGTGCAAGAGCACACACTGCGCGGTCATATGCGTGCGCGCATCGCGTTCGTCTACGGCGTCTTGTCTGCGGCATCTACCGTGAGATCTTCAGGTAACCTTACGCCACAACCCGCAGCAACATCGCAAGACCATGCTGGATTGCAGGCCACTGTGAAGTGGAAGCGTTCAGCTGCAACTCTGATGACACCGCCATCTACTGCGGACAGCGAGGGTGAAGAAGAAGACGAATCCGATCGACAGTCCTCATCTGAAGAAAGAACTCGTCGCAGCTACGAGAAGCAAGGGTCGCCGGTCGTTATGGTACCAACATATAGAGAGATACCAGCTTCCCGTAATCTCGCTAACTCAGTCGAGGCCGTGGTCCGGAACGCTAGCTCGAACGATTCGCCCACAAAACCCAGAGCCATATGGAAGCCGCTCCATCCTCGAAGACCTCGCATTCAACCCAGTGCGCAACTTGTTGAGACCGATGCCCAGTCCGTTTCTGTGGCCAGGTCGGAGATGCTACTCCGAAGGAACATGGGTCCCATCCCAATCACCCCCGAGAAGCTTCAAGCTGCACACGCTCCTCTGCGCGATATCCTGGAAGCAGAAGCGCACCCTTGCCTGCCTCGCTTCTTATTCCGCACTTTCTCGGCAAAAAGCCATGGGCTCAACTCTCCAGATGGCTTTGTCAGTGGAAGATTCGCCAATGCAAGAACTGTTCCCTCGGGGCCGCCAAAACTTCCCGACTGGAACGATATCCTGGAACACCTCGATCCTTCCAAGACCCCTCTGAAGTGTTCAAAATGTAACAAGGATAAGTGCTGCAACAAGACTCTAGACCAGAAAATTCCAAGCCCCTACATATCCGTCTCCAGCGACCTCGTCTGGGTGATCCGCAAGATGATCGTCCTGGGCGAACAAAGTAGCATCAGTGTTATAAATACATCAGCTCTCGACCCTCACGCTATATATTACGTCCCGCCTTTCCAACAGGAGCTGGCTAGGAAGCACGTTTTCCACGGTCGCGAGCATCGCTACAAAGGCTATTCCGAGCATCTTGTCTGGCATGAAATCCCTGGATCTGCAATCGTCAAGACTTTGCCATTTCAAGAACTGATGGCATTTGCGGAGAGTGACGGTCTCACTCGCGACACACTTCGCCTCGCTGAGCTCAGGTGTAGCGGAACTTCAAGCACAGAGATTCTGAAGACGATGAAGCAGAGCAAGTGCAGGATTACGCCTCAAGTCGCCGCCCTCATCGCCAACTTCGTCATGTTCCTAGGCATCGGCTTCAGTGCGCCTATGGAAGACGTGGCGTTCCTTGTTTGTGAGATCGTTCGGGGATGGGTCCTGCGGAACGCCGAAACAACAGCCGAGCGATTGGAGAATGCGGACAGGTTCATGGACACCTTCTACCGGGAGAGCGACAAAGTACTGAGTATTGAAGAACAGGTGAAGCTCAAATACGCGTAAGCTCTCCATTTACGAGATTCGTATGGCATGTATCGCATACTGACTGATCGTCCCCAGCTTCAACCAAGGCATCCGATGGAGTTGCCTCGACGTCAAGTCTCGCACAAGCCAAACCGCCGCAGCGCTCATGCAACTGGAGACTGTTGCTGCGAGACACAAAACGCCGCATCCAAGACAGCCCGCCGACGAGGAATTGCATGCGGCGATGCTTGCTGTTGCAAGCTTCAGTCCAGACTTGCAAGGCCTCTTGCAGCCCGGCGGTGTTCAAGCTCCACAAGTTCCTACCATGGCAAGTTGTTTTGGGCCAGAACAGGCCAGTGCAAGCGATGAGAACGACGATGGTGATATCATGTATGAGTGAAAGGGAGCGCATTGCGCTGCGCTGAAGGTCGGCCTGAATCTTGATCCAGCAGAAAGTGAGAGCCATTGAATGCGACATCTGGGCTTACCATGCGAGGGAGTAATGAATCCGACTCGGAGCAAGGAGAGAGGTTGGTACTGTAAAACTTACGCAATTAAGCACTGGACCGGAAGTGCGTGTCAAAGGCCATGGATCCTCCGTCCACCCAACAGTCATCATCATCTAACGACGGATCGACTCTGACTTACTGCTACGAGGTCGAGATAGCTCTCGCTCTCGCCTGATAGCTCTCGCCTGATAGGAACCTTACATTTCTCGAAACGATAGCTTTGACACGAGCTCATGATAACTCAACGTCTTGAAATTAAATTCGCCCTGCAGTAAAGCCAAATCCTGCATTACAGTGACCTTTGAAGAGTTTTGATTGTACCAATTTATTGGACGATTAATAAGATACAAACCTACCTTCCATCTCGCCTTCTCTATACCTTACACAGCATACTTGCCAATATCGGCTTCATAATCGAGGTAGGTCGCAGTCACAACCGGCGTAGATTTCCATCTTGTTTTCCAAGCCTCCGTGCGGATCAACTCCCGCTTCTCCGCGCGCTTCGCTTTCACATGCGACTACTAAGGTACTGTACCTTTCCTTCTTCCACCACCTCCAAAGTCACTACATCACACACTTTACATCCAATCGCATAGGTTCGCGACTCGTAGCAACAGCAATCAACAGGCAGGCAAAGCAAGCTCGCAACAATGGCAGACGCCGAAGAGACCGCACCCAACGCAACGTTCGTACATTGCACACCGTACGAACCAGCGCTCGGGCACGACCAAGACCGCTAACCACAGTCCTGACAAAACAGGGTATACGTCCGCAACCTCGACGAGAGCATCAAGATCCCAGCCCTGATCGAAGCCCTGCACGGTCTCTTCGACGAGTTCGGCACCATCGTCGACATCGTCGCCAAAAAGAGCCTGAAGCGCAAGGGCCAGGCCTTCGTCATCTACGACAATGTCGACAGCGCGCAGAACGCCATCGACGACCTGCAAGGCTTCGACCTGTTCGGGCAGCAGATGAACTTGGATTTTGCGAAGGCGAGGTCCGACGCTACGGTGAAGAGGGAGGATGGCGATGCGGCGCTCGAGGCGCACAAGAAGCACAGGCTGGCAGAGAAGGGTGCGTACCTTCCTCCAGAGATAAAACAAAAAAGAAACAAGCAGGATCGTAAACGCTGATTACATTCAAACCTCGCAGAGCGCAAGCAAGCAGAAGAAGCCGCAGCAACCGCAGCAGCAGCATCAGCCAAACGCCCCCAGGAAGACAGCAACATGGCCGACCGCCCCGCGAAGAGCGCGAAGCCCTCGACCGCCGCAGGCGCCGCCGCCGGCGGAGCCGTTCCAGACGAATACCTGCCTCCCAACAAAACGCTCTTCCTGCGCGACCTGCCCGAAGACTACGGCAAGGACGCGCTCGCGGTCATCTTCAGGCGCTACCCGGGCTTTAGGGAAATCCGGCTGGTGCCCGGCAGGAACACGATCGCGTTCGCCGAGTACGAGGACGAGACGGGCGCCATTGCGGCCAAGGAGGCGCTTTCGGGCATCGAGCTCAGTGGGCAGAAGATCAAGATTACGTACCAGAGGCAGTAGGTCAGGTAGGTTTTGGAGACGGGGATGCGGGTTTTGGAGAGGCTTGCTGTTGTTTAGGGTTGGGGAGCTTTAGAGCACAAATGTAGGATTGTCAATCAAGTGGTGTTGATACAACCTTCCTCCTTCCAAGCAAGCTCGATAAGAAACAACATGAAGTCAGGCATTGTCCAGAATCAGCCGGGCCCAGCAGAGATGTCGAATGCCATTTCACGTTCAAACACACAAGCACATACACGTGGCAACAGACAGCGGGTTCTGAATGCGTTGTCTTCGAATGCTTTTGACAATTGGTGGTTCTAAAGTAAGAGTGGCAACTCAGGGGGGTATAACACACCACACCGACACACTGAAACACCGCCAAAGAAAGAGACAATTGTGGAACTCCACTACCAGAAGAAACCGTAGGATCTCTCTCTCACGGCAGCAGCAGCAGAGCAGCCTCGATAAACCAGCACTCTTTCTCTCTCACACACACGCATCGCTCACGACACCAAATCCGGCACAGGCTCCGGCAGATTCCCCCAAACCAGCGCCCGGTCCCCCCACATGTGCGGATGCGGCCCCAGGAACGTCACGCGCTTCTTCGCCTCGTCGACGTCCGCCACGTACAGGAAGCCCATGACGGCGCTGTCGCGCAGCTCCCTCTCGTCGACGTGCGAGCCGGGGCAGAATTTGATGGCGAGTAGCGAGGCCATCAGCGCAGTGCTCGGCGTGACTTTGTCGAACAAGGCGCCGCCGGATCCGTGGGTGTCGCCCCCGGCGTCGGGCTCGTAGTCGTCTTCTTCTTCGGCTGCGGCGCCGGATTTGAATGATTGTTCTTCGGGGGTGGAGGCGGAGCGCGCGCGGTAGATGTCGAGTTTGCTGAAGGGCACGACGTGGCGGTGGGGGACTAGGGGGGTGTGCGAGTGGCCGTCGAAGTAGTGCCGGACTTGTTGGGCGCGTGCTTGTTTGCAGAATGTGGCGTCGCTTTCTACTGCGCCGCCAGGTTTGGTTAGGCGGAGGACTGGGATGGCGTTGTCGTCGCCTCTGCTTTGGTTGAAGCGGCGGTTGAGGTCGTTGAAGAGCCGTTCTGAGCCCATGGTGAGCAGCAGCGTGATGCTGAACTCGCTGATGATGTGGCCGAGGATGTCGTAGTTGCTCTTCGGGTCGTTCAGGGAGCCGGGCGTGTCGATGATGAGGCCGCTGCGCTTTGCTTCTGAGTTCGCTTCCAGCTTGCCGGTCACATGTAAAGCAGCGTGTGTGAGGAGGCCCTTGAAAGCTTCTGGTTCTTCGGTCGATGATGCATACGGCCAGCTGTATACTAGAGGCGTCTTCACCGGTGTCGACGTGGGCCCGGACACCGGCGCCATACCGTACCCGGTCTCAACCTCAGTCTGAATGCCCAAGGTCACGGCCGACAGGCTGCCAGAGGGCGCGAGCAGACCCTCCCTAGCGTCCAGGTTTAAAACTGTGGGTGTACGCCCAATCTTCACACCCCAAGCCGCCAGACTGCGCACCAAGCTACTCTTGCCCACCGAATCAGGCCCAACGACCAGCACCCGCGGCCCTTCTCCTTGAGGTCCAGCCGTAGCCGCCTCGTCGCGCAAAGTCTCCAGCATCCCGTGCACATTCAGCCACTCCACGGCATAGTCCGTCTCTTGACCCAAGTACTCGCTCTCCGCCTCGCCCAGCACCTCAATCGTACACCCCCTCCACGTGAAGACGGCGCCTTTGTATCCAGAGAAGGTGTAGGACTGGTTAGGCGCGAGCTCGGTGCCCCATAGCTCAGCCTCGCCATTGACAAGCTTGACGGTGTATTGCTTGCCAAACGCGACTTCGAAGCGCCATTCCGTCCGCTCGCCGAGCTTCTCTGTGCGGGCGACCTGCGCCGCGGCCGAGGAAGTGTCTGCCGATGGTGTGGCGAAGGATGTTTGGGTCGGCAGACCGAGGCCGGGGAGTGAGAAGGCCATGTTCTAGAACTGTGATTTGCAGTCGCGCGAAAGAGGCCGCGTTTTGGCGCGACTTTGATGGGCGCTCCTAGCCTAAATTGATTGATTGCGGGGAAGCTGGTGTTTAAATTCTAGTTAAATTCTAGCGGGTTCTTGACTTTGACCTCACTTTAGATACCTGTCTACTCATTATACAATGATGTCGCTACATCATAGCATGTGACCGAAGAATCACATGGTATTGACTTTGTCTCTAGGCAAACATACTAGGGATTTCCTACGACTTCAAATGCTTTCTTCGATGACATTTGATGTACAATGTTTGTTCCTCTATCCTTTCTCTATCTATCTATCTCAACCCGATATCTTTGATCTGTTGACAAACTAGGACAATAAGAGAATCCAATGCATACAGTCTAGTAGCGTACCTGTTGTAAGAGCTGATGTACACCATAGTTACTACTTAAGTCCTTTTCTTCCCTCATCAATTCTAATCTAAACATGCCGCTAAAAGCACCTTCAAAGCGACCAAGACCCAAACCGACATGCCTTCTAAGCTAGACGACGCCTCCAACCTCCACTTCCTATACGCATGCCTTCAGACTTGCGACTTCCCAGCGATAGACTACCACAAAGTCGCAAAGCAATTCGGCATCCAAGCTCCCGCAGCCCGCATGAGACTCCGTAGACTCCGAGACTCTCTTGAGGGAAGGGAGGGCAGTTCTAAAGTGGCTAAGAAGCAGGTGGCAGGAGACGGTCGTCAAGGGCGTCCGCGAGGCGGGAAGAAGACCAGCGCGAAAGAAGGCTACGAGAAGCATTGGAGTGTGATCGAGGACGATGACGACGACGACGACGACGAAGACGTTCCTCTGGGCAGCTTGAAGTTCCGAGATCGCGGCAGTGGTGATGGTGATGGTGGATTCAAGAACGAGCATCGCGAGAGGAACCACGACTGGAAGACCCTCCCGGAAAGTAGTCCCTTCTTGCCCACAACAGCAGCCGCGCCTGAAGCACGGATGTACGACATGGGAGCTTTTGGGCGGCCGCCGGCGGATGCGAAGATGCTGCCACCAGGTGCTTCGCCGGTGCGCCAGATGGTCTCGCAAGCGCAGCCTCAGACGCCGATGTACGACCTGACGGAGCCTTACATGTATCACTCCTCGCAACATGTTGCTTTGCCGCAGACGCCGTACTATCAGACGAGCTTTGACGAGTATCACCCGGAGCAGTACCAGCACCGATTGCAGTATCAAACGGCTACACCTCCTTCTGATGTGGCTGTCTCGCTAGACATCAAACAGCCATTGGCCGCAGAAGAGATCGGCGGTGAGAACTTTGGAGACTCTAAGTGAGTCGCCGGACACGAGCGATGGAAAGATGGGGAAGGCTGAGTTGTGGTGAGAGCGAGGGAAATGTATGAACTGGGCGAGGCCGAAAGTACCCATCGAGAGAGCGAGATTCAGAGATGGAAAAACCTTGCCGCAGTGAGTATCACGTCATCACAAAAAATGAAAATGTAAGATTAACAAAAAGCTAGCTAGCAAGAAGAAAAAAAGAATTCCAACTCCAAAACACAAACCCCTGACGACCCGAATCGAACAAAGGTTGCAAAAGAACCTCCGCCCCCGGGATCGGAGCGGAGTAAGAAACCCTTCGGGCGGATCTACTTGGTAGGCGCGGTCCCCAGAAACGATCACTGATCTTGGGCAATGAAGTGCTAGTTAATTCACAACCTGTTCCCTTACCGCTAGGCTAAGGTACTGTGGTTTGACCTACTCACGTTTCTGATTACTCTGGAGAGAACTGCGGCGAAATATATACCTACGGCGGAAAGCGGGCCGGGCGTTCGGAGGACTTGAGTCTTGGAGTGAAGTGAGGTTCAGGCTGGAATTTGCCGAGATTCACAGTATCAAGTGGGGATTTTCCACGATTGGTCGGGATATAGTGATGATGATGTCCATGCGTGTTTGGTTTCTCGGTATATGTATGTATAGCAGGCAGCCAGCCACCTACCACTTTCGCTTCCGGTGATCTTAAGGGTCGAAAGACCGCGGAGCGATCGGCCGTAGGCGTTCCACAGTCTCGATGGTCGTGGCCATTTTGGTCAGCACGATATCTTCGCCCTTGCGGCTCGGAGTCTTCTGACCCATGAACAGGAAGTTGAGCGGGAAGCCAATGTCGAAGGGATAGGCGTCGTCGATCTTCTCGATGTCTTCGCTCGTAAGCTTGAGAGACAGTGCGGCGATGTTGCCTTCTAGGTGAGATGTCTTTCGTCCTCCTACAACCGGAAAGACGTAGGGGGTCTTGTGGAGGACGTATGCTAAGCTGTGATGAAGTGGTCAGCAGGTGGAAACAGTAGGCGTTTTGGTAGTGAGTTGAAGTCGTACGCAACCGATGTCATGATCGTGTCTTTCTCCTTGGACATTGCCTCCAACACCTTGCCAACTACGACGTCAGCCTCAGGGACGTCTGGCATGTGGCGGCCTTCAGAGCCCTGCCTCTGCTCTTCGGTCTTGTAGTTGCCCGACCCGAGCGCACCCCAAGGCACGATGCCCATTCCTTCAGCCTCGCACATGGGGATGATGTCGCGTTCAAAGTCCCTGTTGGAAGCGCTCCACCTGCCTTGGTAGACCACAAACTGGCGAAGGCTATGGTCGCGAGCGTACTGGTTGGCCTTGGACACAATCCAGGCTGGTGTGTCTGATACGCCGAGGTAGAGGATTTTGCCTTGATCGGCAAGAGTGTTGAGGCTGCGCATGACTTCTTCGATGGATGCAGTGTGATCCCACCAGTGGAGATAGAGCTACGTTGCTTGATCAACATGGGGCATCGAAATGGATGCGATCGTTCGAGGCCACTTACAACGTCGATGTAGTTCGTCCTGAGCTTCCTGAGGCTATCCTCGACGCTGATGAACATCGACTTTGTATTGTTGCCTGTGTAATTGCTCTTGATTGTTTTGGGATCACTGCCCGAGTAGTAGTTCGAGGTGAACTGCAATCGCATCAGAGTCAGGATCTCAAGAATTGCAGGCTACCCTTCGCGTCATTACCTTTGTGGCAACAACCATCTGGTCCCTTACGCCTCTGCTTTCCATCCACTCGCCAATCCACTTCTCGCTTTCCTCTTGCTGGTAGTTGTTCGCCGTGTCTATAAAATTGCCTCCGTTCTCGTAGAAGTGATCCAGGATTTCGAAAGCGGTCTCCTTGCTGCATTCACCCATGAAGCCTTTCCACGCTTCTCCAAAATTCATGGTTCCAAGGCATAGAGGCGACACACGTATGCCAGCGCTGGGAGAGAGGATGCGGTGGTAGCCGAGGCCGTTTTTCGGGGCTGAGGACATGTCGGTGGATTTCACTGATGGGTACAATCAATTGCAACTGGAATCTTGGTAATGGGACTGCAAGAAAGTGAGCATCTACGATGACTTTATACTCCCATGTCTCCTATGGGCATTGAAGCAGGCATCCCCTTTCCGTATGAGGGTGGGTTACGCACGCAGAATCCTCATGGCTTGCATCTATAACGCAGTAAGCGAGAATGGCTGTTCGCGGTTCGTCTGTAATGTGTGTACATGAGCGTTGATCGCAGTTGACCTGTAGGCAGCTGTTTTCTTGTCAATGATGGCTCTGTTGACTTTGTGAGATGCAGAGTGAACAACAGCGAAGCACGACATTGTGGCGCCACCCCGGAAAAGATCTTGTCCCGACTCGGGAGAGCCGGTATGCAGGTGCCTAGAGGTACATGAGCACTGTACAAATTGACAGACTGCTAACCTGACCGGCTGAGCTGAGCTGGCGTCTTTTACCGACAGCGCCAGGGATCGGAAGAGGTTGTTCCGTTTTACAATAATGCAATGTCGAATGCAAATAGATACATTAGGCACCTAGTAACAGCATCAACACATTCTGCAAAACCAGCTTAATCATCATCATCATCATCATCATCATCGTCATCACGTCTTCCTCCCCCCACCAGAAGAATACACAAGCATAGCCTCACCATACCCCTCCTCCCCGGGCAAAACAATCTCTCTCCTAACCTCGAACCCAAACTTCCGATAGAAATCGACCGCAAACACATTGCCCTCGACGAAAATGTCAACGCCTTGCTCGTCGGAAACGTCGCAAGCGCTCTGCAACAGTTTCTTGCCCAACCCCATGCCCTTCGCATCGTCGTCCACGCCGAACAGCTCGAGCAAGAAATGCGCGCGGTCGCCCATGATCTCGGCTCGCAAGCCCGCCATGGGCGTTACCATGGCTTCGTACTTCTCCCTGTTGTGGTCCGGCGTGATGGCGTGCTTGGACCAGATGCCCGAACTCTGCTTGTCCTCGGGAGCCATGAGGCGGAGGAGTAAGATCCCGAGCGCGAGTGGAGGGGTTTCCACCGCGCTGCTGTTTGGTTGGTCGCTATCGTCGCTACCGTTGTCGTCGATAACGGTCAGGACGTGGCAGGCGGGATCTTGGATTTCGTCGGCGAAGAGGCGCGCGTACCATTCCCTCACCAGTGGCGTGTCTGGTACGGCGGCGCGGTGGAAAGCATTGGTTTTGTGGAAGGCTCGGGGCACGATTGTTGTGAGGGATGGGATTGCTGATAGAGTTGCTGAAGAGACTTCGAGGTTCTTCATTTGCGATGCTGAGGCCATGGTATTTTGTGTGATGTTCGTTAGGTCTATGCCTGATGTAAGTGGGCTTTTGTGTTTCGCCGACGACGCGTGCAGTACAGGTTAACTAGAAGTGGCAGCACGCTGGGATGGAGTAAGGTACTAATGATATTCGGCAGACGAACTGTGTCAAGTAGTATATATTTTATGGTGGCAGGGAGGTTTCCTCAGCCTCACTAGGGCCCCTCAGCCTTGTTGAGGATTGCATTCCCGGGTGGCGAGGCCATGCTCGAAATCCCACGAAAGCAAGACCCCACAGTGGGCCTTTGAAGTCCGCAGCGATTGTCAGCCAGAATCTCGCACCAAGCGTAAAGCGACATGCATGTTTGCACACACCTTGCAAGCAGTTTGTCTGCGATGGCTTCGAATGTTGAGAGTCGAATGTGTATTCTTCCTTAAAAACGAGAGCGTTGCGTTCAGCAAGACGCAGCTGACGTTCTGGCCAATCTTGTGGTCGGAAGTCGTCGCAGAGGACCACTGCGATGGTGGATGGTGATACCAGATTTCACTCGACACACATGTGACTTCCAATGCGTCAGGCTATTGGTGCCGGAATCGTTGCATCCCGGCTTTCAGGTCCGATGGGACTTGATGCAATGCGATCGGAGAGCTGGCATATCTGGCGTGAAAGAGATCGAATTCACGTCAAACTGGCCGCGTATAAAAATGCGCAACGCTCACTACATGTAATGTATGGTGGGCGGCTTGCTCTCATCGGTCCCTTGGTCCACGTGCTGGGTCTGTGTGCAGCTCCACACATGGCATAGTGTCCTTGATCCCAGTGACGAATATTCCGAGTCTAGCGGTATTGAGCGTTTGCAGGGTAGAATGATGTTTCCATGCTCCCAGCAGTCGCAAAATCCGCATCCCTGGGGCTCCTGTCTGATCCGTCGGACAATATCGCGGCGGTACTTCCACTGAGGAAGGGCATAGCATGCTTCAACGCTCGCCATGCTCTGGACACCGCCTGACAACCCATTTCTCCCACGCTTTCCGTTGAGCGTTAGAAACCGAGATGCCATCATCTCCCAAAGACTCCGGCGAGTCTGCCCAACTGCGCGCATTGCAGTTGCACCAAGTCGCCGAAGCCGGAGTTACCGGAGAGTCCAGCGGCGGAAACTCCATATTGTGAGCATCGCCCCCGTGCTCGGCGTCGGAGTCGAAAGCGCTCTCAGAAGCAGAGTCATGATCGTAGAAATCGCTGTCGTTGGAGTCGTGATCCGCAAAATGCTGGGAATTGCTGGGACCGCTGAAAGCGTCGTAGTCCTCATCACTGCTCTCGCTTTCGCTCTCGAGGTCATCGGGTACTTCGGCGCCTGCTGCGTGCAGATGATAGTCGAAGTCTCTCTCGTAACCTATTCTTCGCAGACTCACCCATTCGAGGCGGTACATCGAATCGCGCAGAGCGCCTAAGACTTCGCTCCACATGCTATTGTCGTGGAGAATGACGTCGCGGAGGCGAAGCCCCTTGAGACGCTCTCGATGGCGCAGTGCCAAGTTGATGATTTCGTCTGCACTGAGTTTCCAGCCTTGTATCCCGAAAGCCACCAGTCGATCCCATGTGACATTGTGGAAGACGGCCTCGAGTGGGAGATTGAGTGGCCGATGGCTCGGAAACCCGACGTGCACCGCCCTCATATTTTTCGCAGCCGCGAAAACACTTTCGAAGAGTCCAGAGAGCTCCCTCATCTTGACGTCTAGGTCGTCGCCATCATCAAAGTGCAAAGTTAGGCAGGTAAGCCTCCCGGCTAAGGTTGCGAAAGAGTTGGGAGTGTGCTGCAGCAAAAATCGCGCGCTCTGCGGACTTAGCTGTGGGGACGAAAACCAAGAACAAGGCGCGTTTGAAGCTAACAAGGCGGCGCCGATCGTACGTGAACCGTGAATACACGCCTCTGTCCATTCAAGACGAATGACCGCCGCCGCCCGAGCTGCGTCGTGCTGCCTGAGATAAGATAGTAGAATGTTGTCCTCGTCGTCGTGGATTCGCAGAAGCTGGATATGCTGGAGAGACGTGAAACTCGCGACTGCCTTCTTCAAGACATATGCATCGTATCCATCACTGATGATCTGGCGCTGCTCCGAAATCTTCCTCTGGAACTTGTCTGTGTTGATGAGACCAAAATGCGCCTCGAGCTCGGGCAGAAGTGAAGGCGTGTCATCAGAAGTGGAAGCGCCGCTGCAGTAGAAGTATGGCACCATGTAGCTAAACTTCTTCACATACTGAGCGACCCACGGCCAAGATGACAGAGTCTCAAGTCGTTGAAGGCCTTCCCTGGACAGTCTCGCCTGTACTCTGGTGAACAGCAACGGGGCACCGATTTGAGAAAAGCGCTTCGAGGCCAAACGGAAGCTGCCAATGTCCTGGACGGCACTGGGTGCGATCTCTGGAGGAGGCCCAAAGCTCTCCACTGACAAGAAACGGCGGCAGTCCACAGGCACGGTCTGGGCAGGACCTGGTGCGATGTGGTCTAGGATCAGTCTGATGAGTTCATTGGAGAGCCTCTGCGTCGCTGGCAGGAGGTCCATGTTGATGGCGATGCTCGAACGAGTGGCGGCGGTGGTAGTAGTAGGCCGTCAGTAAGGCCACGGCTTGCCTGTGCTCATCAGCGAGCGCTGTCTGTAGTGAAGTGACGAGAGCGATGCTGGGTCAGGTGGCGGCAACCTCGTGGCCACCTGTAACGTGGTCATGCGTGACGACTCACAGTAGCACGGGGGGCAGAGGGACAGCGCAGTAGCACAAAGCAAATTATGTCGCTGTGGGACAGGACGGGACTGCAGCGTCTGTCAGCACGGCATCATCGTGGCCTCGCACAGTCGCTTTGATTCGTAGTGTGCGGCATGGAGCTGCACGCAGCAAGCCACCCAACTGGCCCAGGACGCCAACGGGCCAATGGCGCGCCCTTGCGACAAATCACATGATTACCGCCTCCTGCGAGGTAGCCGTGACTCGGCACGGGACGAGTAGATAGGGACTAGAGCCTGCGTTGGTGCTGTGCAACTAGTCTGTATACATCCATGCGTGTTGCGGGACTACGACTTTGCTGACGAGGAGCCGGCCAGGAACAACGAGCTCGCAGCGCCGACGCCATGCACGATTTGCTGGCACACATTCCGCCGAATCAGAGACGAAGCCGGCACGCTTTAGGCGCGGGCTAAGCGTCACTTTGCAGCGACGTGCAGGACGGATTTGCGCTTGGTAACATGTAGTCTAAGCTGTAACCTGTACGAAACATCATTTTCAAGGGCATGGCGGAGTCTTCAATTTGATTGAATTTCTAATCAAAACATTGATCGATGTCGCCTCCAATTTGATGAAGTGGCTTTCAATCCCCACCACATCAAACCTTGGCCTCCCTCTTCTTCCTCTCGATCTTCTCTCGTATCGCCGTGCTGCTCAATTTACTCTCAAACCCTTCGCTCACTGCACCTCCCTCCTCCGTGGCGTCCAATACATCCACCTCGAATACTTCCAGTTCTCTCCACCCTTTCTCTTTCCTCTTGTCATTCACTGCCTTGCCACCCGACCTCGTCTCCGCCGAGATGATAAGTGCACCCAAGTCCTCTTCAGTTATGGTTGGACCGAAAGGGTCTTGAATCTCGGTGCACTTCAGGACATACCCCGATGGATAGTAGATGTCGACCGACTTGCCATTAGGGCCAGGGTCATTGCGTGTGACAACCTGCTTCTTAGCAGTCGAGGCGGCCGGCGAAAAGTCAATCAGGCTGTCACAGAAATCTGCCACTGATTTTTGACGGTCTGACCAGCTCTCAAGAACCGAAATGTGTTTCTTGTTCTTGAGTAACTCATCGCCAGTAATTCCAATGATTGAGCTGCGTGACTGCTTTGATGTTGCCGGATCCGCGGCGAACAGGGTCATGGTGAGCAGAAGTTTGTGGCCGATGTGCAGGTGGTCGAACGTGCCGCCCACGACACTGTTGTAGTGACGCTGTCCAGTCGGCTGGTTGGTGATTGAGCGCGACACCGACGACAAAGGGTCGTTTGCTGGATTCATGTCTCTCTCCACTGGCTTGTTGCCCTGTAATCGGTTGACAGTGCCACCACTTCCCTTTGCAGTGACAAAGGCCCTCACCATCGCCTCACCAGCCTCCGACTCGACACCAAAGGCATATTGCCATGCTCGATTTGCCTGTGCAAGTCCGGCGATGCTGAGCACAGGGCCTTCCGAGCTGGCTTCATCCTCAAACCATTCTCGGCTGGGAGACCATGCAACAGGGATTACACGCACATCAACGCCGTCGGCATCTTCGACATTGATGTTCTCTGCAGCAGCGATCACGCAAATGACCTTGTAGAGTGCAGCTAGTGCTGATTGAGTTTCGCTGTAAAGTTGAGACCGTGGCGTGTCTTGTTTGCCCGCAAGATGCGGGCATGCAAGGGCGATCTCGAGTATCGCTGCAGGGGAGCATTCGGCGGACGCTGAAGCAACCTCCCTCAGCACCTGTGTCAAAGTATCGGCGAAAGCAGCCTTCAGTGCGGTTATGGTTGGAGGTGAAGGCACTGGCGGTACGAAGAGGATGAACCGAGGTGCTTCTTCGGTTGCCATTTTGTCTGGAAAGATGTGTGTCGGTGGTTCCAAGGTTTTGCTCCGGGCTTCTGCTCGATCTGAAGGGACAGTCCTCTAATAATATCGGAATGTTATGATTGAATCTGACTTTGGTGTCTGTGAACTTGAAGACTCGAGAATCGAGATGTGCTTCAGTCTAATCGATAACGCATGACGTAAGCTGACTGCTGAGGTCTGGTCTGTGAGGTTGTCTGGAGCCGATCAACAAAGCGACTGCCACTGAGTTGTTCCATTGATCTTCATTGACATAGCATTCATGTCCATGCTACCCCTGCAGAAGTTCCACACCATGTCTTTTTGATACGGCAAACCCCGCAACAGTCGTCAAACAGCAGTTCATGTCTCAGTCACGAAAGATACATTGCGCGTGACAGCTTCGCCATCCACACGCGTGACCATCTGCATCCACGGGAAAAGTATACGTATAATCTTCCATCCGGCTCTCCCGTCTGCCCGATGATGGACTCTCGGTACATCTCCCTATGCTCTCCCGAACGACCAGAGCTAGCCCTTGATGAGTATGTCTGATCTCCTCCGCAGAGCGTCCTGGCTATCGCATGCCTCCTCCAGTCGTCGCGACCGCTACTCTAATGCCAGCCATGAGCTGCCACGATGGCGCTCGCCCTCGCCTATGGCCGCCTCCATGATCCCTCCCCCGATCGTCCAGAGCACGTATGCCTCCCCACCACCATCAGCGAGCATTATCGGCAAATCGACCATATTCGAGCACCCGCTTGCGTCCGATAGTCGAGAAGATGAGCTTCACGCAGACCTTCAGTTCCTCCTCGATGCGCAGGCTGAAGCTCTCGCTCAAGGGTTGGAGAGCCGCAAGACTGGAGACGGCGGGTCTACGGGCAGTACCACTCCCACTGCTAATAGCACAAGGACTGGTCTTTCGCGCCCAGGCAGCAGACCATCAAGAAAGAGAATAGGTCTCAGGAGTTCGCGCAAAGGCTTGTATACCACCATTGCCGCACTTTCAGGTATCAAGCGGGAAGAGCTGCAAGGACTGGATGCCGAAGTGGAACATGCCGAGCACAAGCTGCAACAGATCGAGGTTTGGGGCGCGAAACGCAAAGGACTTGAAGACGCTT
>Ga0265797_10002288_pt1 | contig 32433 bp, 22 predicted proteins | sample P2T30metagenome_FD_192433 | JGI IMG/M metagenome (GOLD analysis project Ga0265797, IMG submission 192433) | Plant litter microbial communities from East Loma Ridge, Irvine, California - P2 T30 | ecosystem: Environmental > Terrestrial > Plant litter > Unclassified | place: USA: California... | reverse complement strand
CCCCCCCCCCCCCCCCCCCCCCCCCCCCCCCCCCCCCCCCCCCCCCCCCCCCCCCCCCCCCCCCCCCCCCCCCCCCCCAAAGCAAAGAACCACCAAGAAGGGTGATGCCCGCACTCGAGCAGCTTTGAACGGGGGATTTGTTATCGACGGCGAGGCAGTTTTCACATTTGTACATAGTATAAGACTACACAACAACTAACACTGATGAGCCCAAGGGGAGCAGGAAAGAAAGCAGCGCCACACAAGGCGGCAGTGGTGGTACCACATGTATGCAGCATGCAGCAAAGAACCCACGTTGTCTGAATTTTAGCAATGATGCTTGATTGGGGAAGGGTAGTGGTGCATGGATGGACACATTGTGGCTGACGGACGCCTAAACAAGGCGGGCGGCGTCGGGCGCTGGAAGGAGACGATGGACTCCAGACTAGATGCGAGGTGTGAGCAGCAGGATCAGCGAGTGTCAGCATGGCGTGTCATTGATTTGATACACGAGCTTGATGCCGGTGATGCTTGCCTGGCGCATGCAGTCGAGGCCGGGCAGGATGTCGGCGAGACCTGAGCCATGGCGAATTGGGTGTGGGATAATGGCGGCAGGTGTATCTACCAACGACTGGGTGGAGCGGTACCATGCTTCTGCAAAGGCACGATCCTTGGGACGTGCAGGCCGCCCAAACGGGCGAGGCAATTTCATTTCCTTGCCAAAGATGGTGTAGACGAGCACGTAATCCGGCTTCACGTCGCGCCGCGAGTGAGCGCGGAGGGGGAAGGGGTTGAGGGCCATGTACCGACCGCCGGCCGCCCACATGGCGGCATAGCATATCTTCATCGATGCGACGTCGCCGATGCAGTCCAGCACGTACCCCAGCGAGCTGTGAGTGTGGCGGCGTATGTTGTCGGCGCAGGCAGGGTCATGGTAGTCAAACGCAGCATCGGCGCCCCGGGCCGTGACCATTGCGAAGTTGGATGGTGAGCAAACGGCGACAGGGACCATGCCCGAGTAGCGAAGCATCTGCAGGGCCAAGGCTCCGCAGGTTGTGCTCGCTCCGTACACGAGCACGTAGTGGTTGTAGTTCGCAGCAGTAGCAGTGGTGGTGGTGGCGGTGGTGGCTGCAGCGCCGGCAGCAAGCCCGGCATTAGTCGTGGTCGTGGTCGTGGTCGCTGCCGCCGCCCTATCCGCCGCCTCGACGGCTGCAGCCGGCCTGGTCTGGTTGGTGGTGGTGCTACTGGTGGTGGTGGTGGTGGTGGTGGTGGTGGTGGTGGTGGTGCTTCCATCAGCGCGGAGGCTCTGGGGAGGCGTCTGGGGACGAGTCTGGGGAGTGTGCAGCGGCCAGGTAGAGTATAGCGCCATGCCCACAGTAGGCATGGCGGCCCCGAGGCTGGCTCCCTCAGCGTACGTCAGGTGCGAGGGCAGCAAGTACACCAGGTCGCCGGCGACAGCGACGTAGTCTGCATACGCTCCGTTGTCAGCCCGCTCAGGATGATTCCCGCACACACAGCCAAACACGGCTACGCCCACGGCCATGGCTGGATTGCGCACCCCGGCCCCCACGGTCACGACATCGCCCGCAAACTCGCACCCCGCCGTCGCGCCAACGTGGGGCGCCAGGTCCAGCATCTTGGCGTCCACTGGGTTGATTGACGCGCACCGCACCCGCACCAGCACCTCGTCGTCTTGCAGCGTCGGCAGAGGACATGCCATCTGCACCGCTACCTTGTTCGCCCCAGCCACCTTGAGAGCCCGCTGCGTTGCCGGAAGTGCGTGCGCGGCCATAGTGGCGAACCGAATTGCCTCGCCGAATGGCTGTGCTGGCGATGGAGGATGGATGGCAGATCCTGTTCACGCACAATGTCCCATGTCCTCTTTTCACCACCAATCCCAGCTTAGCCCCCTCCTTCAACTCCCCGTCTCACCCTCGCACTGCTCTGCGGAGATAGTGCATCCCTTGGCTCCTGGTCCCTTCCGCTACCTCCGCCCCGCACCTTCCCCGTCATTGACGCCCTCCCCGTCACTAGCCTCTCCCCGTCGTCAGGCCCGTCCCGTCCCGCCACCAGGCCGCTCGCTGTGTGTCGCGCGCTCCCCACGGCCTCCCGTCTACACGCTCGCCCTTCACCATGTCCGCAATGGCGAGAGTAAGCAGCATGGCCAGCTCCGGCAACCAACGAGGCATACCTCAGCACCACACCATACAACATAATCCGGCCAGCAGTCGTCGTGGTGCCGGCTCATCACTCGTCGCAATTCAACCTGCTCCTCCCTTGCTCTGCTGTTCCACCTTCAACACACCATGTCGCAACCAGTCGCCATCATTGGGTCCGCATGTCGTCTGCCGGGCGGTGCAGACTCGCCCTCGAAGCTGTGGGCACTGCTCAAGAACCCTAGTGATGTCCTCAGCGACATGCCCGCCGACAGGTTGAACCTGTGGTCATTCTACCATCAGAATGGCGAGTATCACGGCAGCACCGACGTGCCCAACAAGGGCTACCTCCTTTCCGACGACATCCGCCTCTTCGATGCCGCCTTTTTCCGCATCAACCCCCAAGAAGCCGACGGCATGGACCCGCAACAGCGCCTAGTCCTTGAAACCGTCTACGAGGCCCTCGAGTCGGCTGGATGTCCGCTCGAGCAGATGCAGAACTCGATGACTTCAGTCTACGCCGGTCTGATGAACCACGACTATGGCGACATCCAAGCCCGCGACATCGAAACCATTCCTACCCATAGTGGTATCGGCACCCACCAGGCCATTCTCTCAAATCGCATCTCCTACTTCCTCGACACCAAGGGCGCATCCATGACCATTGACACGGCCTGCTCGAGTTCGCTCGTAGCCCTGCACCAGGCCATGCACAGTCTCCGCTCTGGCGAAAGTGACATGGCCATTGTCGTTGGAGCCAATCTCCTGCTCGACACGACTAGCTATGTCTCCGAAGCCAAGCTACACATGCTGTCTCCCACCTCCCGGTCTCGCATGTGGGATGCATCCGCAGATGGCTATGCCCGCGGTGAGGGTTTTGCCGCCGTTGTGCTCAAGACACTCGACCGCGCTACCGCTGACGCCGATCATGTCGAGTCCATCATACGAGCCACGGCTGTGAATCAAGACGGACGCACCGCCGGCATCACCGCCCCAAGTGCGGCAGCACAGACGGCGCTCATCAAGAGAGCATATGAAAATGCTGGTCTCGATCCTGTCGCACATCGCTGCCACTTCTTCGAGGCACATGGAACCGGCACGCGCGCAGGCGACCCAGTCGAGGCTCGAGGCATACGAGATGCCTTTTTTCCTCACGACCGCATCGACACCGCACCCCCCGGCAAACTACTCGTCGGCTCCATCAAGACCGTTGTTGGACATCTTGAAGGCTGCGCAGGTTTGGCTGGTCTGCTCAAGGCGTCTTTGGCCATGCAACACCGCACCATCCCCCCCAACATGCACTTTTGCGAGCTCAACCCAGCCATAGGATCATTGTATGACAATCTTCAAATCCCAACCGAGCCTTGTGACTGGCCTTCTGTGCCAGCTGGCTCGCCTTTGCGTGCTAGTGTCAACAGCTTCGGATTCGGAGGTACTAATGCTCACGTGATTCTTGAGACGCCCCCGCAACATGTGCAAGAAGAGCAGCACCGGCAACGGCACGACGACGAGGAGCGGTTTGTTGGACCCCTGCTGCTTTCGGCAAACTCGCAAACTTCTCTCGTTCGGTCCGTCGCAGCTTATGCAAACTATATACGCAACAACGCGCAGGTCGACCTCGCAGACCTGACGTGGACTCTGCAATTCCGACGTACACATTTCAATGCAAATCGTACCTTTTTCTCCGGCGCAACGCGCAAGAAGCTACTTGCCTACATGGACACTTTTGTCACAGAGAACAATGTGGCCTCCAACACAACATCAACTGCTAGTGCAAACGAAGGTGATCCATACGCTTCGCTTGGTGAAGACGGCCCTGCCATATTAGGCATATTCACCGGCCAAGGCGCGCAATGGCCATCCATGGGTCGCAACCTCATCCTCCATAGCCCTTTGTTCCGCGAGTCCATCGCCCGTTGTGAACTTGCACTCGTGGCTCTAGGCAAAGACGCTCCGTCCTGGTCTCTGAAGGAGGAGCTTCTTGCACAAGGAGAGAACTCGCGCGTAGCAGTAGCCGCCATCGCCCAACCATTGTCGCTGGCTTGTCAGATCGGTCTCGTCGATCTATTACATGCCAGCGGTATCAAGTGGCGATGTGTCGTCGGACACTCGTCTGGTGAAACGGCTGCTGCGTATGCGGCTGGCATGATCACAGCCGAGGACGCTATTCGTGTCGCATACTACCGCGGTCTTCACTCCCACCTGGCTCATGGGCCACAAGGACAAGATGGCGGTATGCTTGCTGTCGGCCTTTCATTTGACAGCGCCACGGAATTGTGTGAGAGGCCAGAATACAAGGGTCGCATCGTGGTGGCTGCCTCCAACTCGCCTACGAGTGTCACCATCTCTGGAGACATCGACGCCATTGACGAACTCAAGGCACAATTGGATACGGAGCGCACTTTTGCCAGGAAGCTCAACGTCGATAAAGCCTACCATTCCCACCACATGAAGCCGTGCGCAGACGCATATCTCAGCTCTCTAAAGTCCTGCAACATCAAAGTTTCAAAGCCAAGAGATGGCTGCGTATGGGTTTCCAGCGTGCGTGGAGACGCAGATATGGTGCTGGACGAAGACGAAAGCGCTAGCTTACAAGCTTTGAGTGGCCAGTATTGGGTTGACAATCTCCTCCAGCCCGTGCTCTTTGCACCTGCTGTCGAATGTGCACTTTGGAAGGCCGGACCTTTCGACGTCGCGGCCGAAGTGGGCGTTCATCCTGCACTCAAAGGACCCGCCACCCAAATCTTCAAGGCATCATTGGGTAACTCCTTGCCCTACTTCAGTGTCATGCGACGTGGAGACGATGAGGTTGAGGCTTTCTCTGGGGGTCTTGGCTACCTGTGGGAGCACTTTGGCGTCGCTGCTTCCATCGACTTTAACGGTCACCGTAGCGCCTTTACGGAAAGTGATGAGATTGAAAGATCGCCACGACTCGTCAAAGGACTACCTAGCTATCAGTGGGATCATACCAGAGTGCACTGGAAAGAATCACGCATCTCGCACGCATTCCGCTTGCATGACCGACCTCTGCAGGAGATGCTAGGCCGTAGAGCCATTGACGACACTTCCCAGATTCTTCGATGGCGCAACATTCTCCGCCCCACCGAGATGCCTTGGGTCAAAGATCATGTATTCCAAGGCCAGATCATTCTTCCTGGCGCGTCGTATGTTGCCGCCATTATCGAGGCTGTCAAAGTGGTTGCAGGAGAAAGGCCCATCAAACTTATTGAACTTTCAAATGTCAAGATTCCCAAGGCCGTCGTCTTGCAAGATAATCGATTGACCGAGCTCATTACTACGCTCGCAGTCGTTCGTGAGAATGACCAATCCTTCTCGGCAAACTTCAGCTTCTTCACTGCCTTGGCAGACGTTGCGACATCTGTACCTGAGAAGACATGCAGTGGGCAAGTTGTAGTTGAAATGGGTGAACCAAACCCTGGTGACGAGACATTGCGCATGCCCGAAGAGCAACCTCCGAGCCTACGTGCAGTGGATCTCGAAATGTTCTATGCAAATCTCAAGCACTTGGGAGTAAACTACCAAGGGCTTTTCCGAGCCACAAGGTCGATGCAAAGAACGTTGGGCTTTGCTTCTTCAGCAGCATCTTGGCGAGGTGCCGAGCTTGGCGACCTTTACTCTCTTCATCCCACTATCCTCGACGTTGCATTCCACGCTGTACTGGCAGCCTTCGCCTCACCATCCTCGGGCCAAATGTGGAGTATGTATTTGCCTATCGGTATGAGACGGATCACCATCCACTTGGATAGTTTGCCGGGTCGTCGCTTAGCTGACGTAGAGGCTCAAATCCAAGCTCGCGTGACCGCTTCATCAGCAAAGGGACTTGAAGGCGACGTGCAGGTCATGTTTGGCTCCAAATTAGCTGTGCAGGTCGAAGGTGCGGAGCTCCAGGCTACTGGAGATGCCAAGACCGGCAGCGATCGGATCCTCTTTTCCTCCACCCACTGGGACAGTGACATCTCGTCTGGCATCACCAATGTTGTGCTAGAGAAACAACCAGATTCCACGGCTGATGAAGCACTGCTCGAGGCCATGGGTCGTACGGCACTCTACTATTATCGCAGTATGCTAGAAGATATCTCACCGCGTGAGGTCAAGAGTCTCCCCTGGCACTTGCAAATGTTCTGGCAGTCCGCTCAGCACTGGGTCGAAGAGGTCCGCACCGGCCGGCATGCTAGCGTGAAATCCGAGTGGCTAGATGACTCTCGCGAGACTGTGTGGAAGCATGTCGAGAAATGCCAAAACTCCATCGACATTGTCATGATGCGGGCTCTGGGCGAGAAGATGCCTTCAATTATGCGCGGCGAGACACAGCCACTGGAAGTGATGATGGAAAACGACATGCTGAGCCGATTCTATGCCGAAGCCCATGCCCTTGACGGCATGAATGACCACATAGCCCGAGCTCTCGGTCAGATCACGCATCGCTACCCCCATGCGCACATTCTTGAGATTGGTGCGGGCGTGGGTGGTACAACCCGAAAGATTCTACGCGCTATTGGCAACTCGTTTGGCCATTACACATTCACCGACATCTCGTCTGGATTCTTCGAAAAGGGTGCCAGAAGATTCTCCGAGTACGCTCGACGTATGACCTTCAAAGTCTGTGACATTGAGAAAGATCCAATTGATGAGGGCTATGTTGAAGGGGGCTATGATGTTATCGTCGCCGCTAATGTGTTGCACGCAACACGCAACCTTGCCGACACAATGCGCCATGTGCGACGACTCTTGAAGCCTGGCGGCTATCTTGTCATGATGGAGATCACCGGCGATCTCTTACGCTTGGGATACCTCATGGGTGCATTGCCGGGTTGGTGGCTAGGCCCTCGTGACGGCGATGAAGGTCGCCAATGGGCCCCTGGTATCGACCCAATCGAATGGGATACACTCCTGCGTCGTACCGGTTTCTCCGGCGTCGATCAGATCGTGTCAGACTCCTCGGTAGCGCACAAACATTATGTCTCTACCATTGTCAGTCAGGCTACCGATGAAAAGTTCAACATGTTACAGAATCCTCTCTCCAATCTGAGGCAGCTGCCTTCCTCACCCGAAAAACTGGTAATTTTGGGTGGCCGGACACTGCCTATTGCTCGATTGGCCAGGGAATTGCAGAAGCTTCTCGCACCTTGGAATACTTCAATTACACTGACTTCAGATGTCGAGCAACTGTCTCTTGCTCCTGAAGAGCAGGTCTCGATCATCTCTCTCACTGAGCTTGACCAACCCTTATTCGCCAATACCATGACGGCATCAAAGCTAAAGAGCCTCCAGAACCTCTTGGGTGCATCCAAATCGATTTTGTGGGCCACAGCTGGGACTAGAGGCTCTAACCCGGCCGCCAATATTTTCACTGGTATCGCTCGAGCTCTTCGTACTGAGCGACAGGATATTGGCCTACAAATGCTGGACTTTGAGAAGCCAAGCAATGCGAAGGCTGCAGACCTTGCCGAGCATTTCCTACGCTTACAACTAACCAAGCGACCGGAATACATAGATTACACCATGCTATGGACAACTGAGCACGAAGTTGCTCTTGATGCTGACATGTTGATGATCCCGCGAGTCAAGCCCGAAAGATCTCTTAACGAAAGATATTGTGCTGCGCGACGGAACATCACCAAGGAAGTCACCCTGAGCAGCTCAGACATCGAAATCGTGTCCAACAAAGGACAGCTCATACTCGAGGGAGTGGACGCCAATCTGTCACGTCGTTTGCTTCGACCTGCTGCGGCTAGTCAGTTCATCCTCGACGTCCACGCCTCGGTCGCCCTTTGCCGTCCTGACAGCGGTCTATTCCTCTGTTATGGATCTCGCAGACATGATGACCAGAAGGTATACGCGATATCTCCAACCAATCGATCAGTAATTCTCTGTACCTCAGAAGACAGCATCATTCTCCAGTCACCACTATCAGAGGCGCAAGAAGGGCAAGCGTTGGACGCTGTCGCAAGCCATCTCATCGCTCGCAGTCTCTTGTCTTCTCTTCCTCGACACGGGGCTATATTGGTGTACGAGCCACCCTCGGAGTCGTTGCGAGCAGCCATTGAGTCCAGCCGCGAGTGGAAAGGCCGTCAAGTATATTACGCCACTTCGAAATCGCCCTCATCAACCACTTCGTCCTGGATATCCCTCAATCGCCGCAACCTCACCACGGTCAATGCAAAGAAGATCCCATCAGACATTACTTCAGTGATAGACTGGTCTCGATCGGATGACTTGGATATTCGAAGCCTCATTCCTGCTGGTTGTGTTATTCGGAGTTTTGAGCCCTCTCTTGTTGCTACTGGGGCTCAGGAAATCATGGATGCCTTTTCGGATGCTCTCACATCTCTGAGCCAGTCCAAGAGGACGGGGTACATGCATGTACCACTTCAATCCCTGCACAATGTGAACTCTCATTCCATAGATTACCCTTACATTGTTGAGTGGGGCCAGAAACGCGATGAGCTAGTCACCGTGCAAGTTCAGACTCTCCAACCGGCCGGTATATTCTCAAGTTCGACCACTCACTTCATGGTTGGTCTCAGCGGAGAGCTTGGTCAATCCATTTGCGGCTACATGGTCCACAACGGAGCTCGTCATATTGCCATTGCTAGCAGGCGGGGTGAGGTGGACCCCGAGTGGCTTGCACATATGCAACGAGATTACAAAGCCGATATCCGTCTGTACAAGATGGACGTCACAAGCGAGAAGTCAATCCGTGCAACCCTTGATCTTCTGCAGGTCGAGATGCCTCCAATCGGAGGTGTTTCCAATGGGGCCATGGTGCTCAACGACAAGGCATTCCTCGACATGGATGTGGAGTCACTCAACGCTACGCTTCGGCCCAAGGTCACCGGATCCGAGTATCTGGATAAGTTTTTTTCGACTGGCAATCTCGATTATTTCGTTCTCTTCTCGTCCGCTGCTGCTATTGGTAACAACGGTGGTCAGAGTAACTACAATGCTGCCAATCTGTTCATGACAAGTCTCGTCGCAAATCGAAGGTCCCGAGGCTTGGCAGCTTCCGTCATACACGTTGGTGTCGTTGTCGATATTGGTTATGTCGCAAGACAAGACCGCAAACTTCCTGAGCACCTTCGTAAACAGGGATATATGTTGACGTCTGAATCCGATGCTCATTTCCTTTTTGCAGAAGGTGTACTTGCCAGCCCTGCCGATTCACAGCTATGTGCGGAGATTCTGATGGGCTTGGAACTCTTCCGAGACCACCCAGATGCAATTTCAAGACCGCCATGGTACAACGATGCACGTCTTTCACATCTCATCGTAGAGCCGGAAGACGATGCTGCCGACACCAAGGAAGGGAGCGATGACGTACTCCATATCAGAGGAAGACTTGACCAAGTCAAATCCCTACAAGAAGGCCATAACCTAGTACAAGAGGCTTTTTCTGCCAAGCTAGAAGTCCTGATGCAGCTAGATTCCGGCGGTGTGAATGCGCACATTCCTCTTTTGGATATGGGCTTTGATTCACTCCTTGCAGTCGAAACACGAACTTGGTTCTGGCAAGAATTGCACGTGGACGTCCCTGTGCTCCGCTTTCTCGAGGGCGATACGGTTCACCAGATCAGCGAGGAGATTGCAACCCAGTACCTCGCAAATCGAGCTGAGGGGGAGTCGGAGAAGAAGGAAGATGAGGTCCCACAGGAGAATAACATTAAATCACCTGCATCATTGACTACATCTAGCGATGATGACTTGTCGTCGTCCAGCCCTCGGAGCGGATCGAGCTCAAATGACAGATCGGTCTCGGGACTTCCCAGTGTCACTCAATCAGAAGATTCGTGTTCGATAGATGGAACCGAAAAGCAAGTCCAAGTCGATTTGGTAGAAATTGAGGCGCTGAAGCCCAAGGACACTACACAAACAGGTATTACAGCCAAGAAAATCCCCACCAAGGATATGATCAGAGTTGACCGAATGTCTTTCGCACAGTCTAGGCTCTGGTTCCTTGGCGAATATCTAGACGATCCAACAACGTCCAACATCGTCGTCTCATACATCGCCAGGGGCCCGCTCGATGTGCCCCGACTCAAAAATGCGATCAAGGAGGTTGTAGCCCACCACCCAAGCTTGCGTACATGTTTTTTCGTAGACAAGGAGACGGGTGAGCCGATGCAGGGTATCTTGCGAGCTTCAAGTGCATTGATTTTGTCACAAACAACACATGCCGCAAGTCGAGAAGAGATCCAGCTCGCCTTTGATGACATGAGGAACCACGAATGGGATCTTGTAGAAGGAATAACATTCGGAGCCACGTTGTTAGCCACAGAAAATCTTGATGAATATGCTCTCATTTTTGGTTATCATCACATCATCATTGATGGTGTAAGCTGGGCCATTCTCCTCCAAGACATACAGCACGCATACGATCTGCAGCCACTGAGTAAACAAAAGCAAACATACGCAAACGCTTCGATTCAGCAAAGACAGCTTTTGGAGTCAAAAGAGCTGGAGCCAAACATCGGATTCTGGACAAAGCTGCACGCAAAACTTCCTGACATGCTGCCGTTGCTTCCTTTTGCGTCTACCCACCGCCGGCAGCCCCTCCGGCGATACGAAAGTCAAACCATCACAAAGATCATGGCTAACCATCTTGTCAAGAAGATCAAGGACGCAAGTACCCTATTACGAGTGACTCCGTTGAGCTTCTATCTTGCAGCCGTGCAAGTTCTTTTCTCCCACTTGCTTGACTTGAAGGATCTTTGTATCGGTGTTACTGATGCTAGCCGATATGGTCCCGACATCGCTAACACAGTTGGCTTCTTTGTCAACATACTCCCTTTGCGATTCAACATGGATACTCAAGATTCAATCCCGGATCTGATTCGAAGATGTTTTAGGCACGTCCTCGAGGGTCGGAGCAATGGGCAAGTCCCGGTGGATGTAATACTCGATCGTCTGAAAGTTCCACGCGAAGCATCATCCAGTCCACTCTTTCAACTCGTCTTCAACTATCGCGTCGGGGCCGTGGCTGAGATGACCCTGGGTAAGACCTGTCAGTTGTCTGCCGACTCATATCACGATGCCGAGGTTCCATTTGATCTTGGGTTCGGAGTTTATGAAGTGGGCGACGGCTCTCAGGGCTTACAGATTATTGCTCAGAAGTATCTATACGACCGGGATGCTGCCGACTTTCTGATGACCAAGTACTATGCCCTTCTTGAGATATTAGCCTCGGATACATCACAGACGATTGGGGAATATTGTACCAGGTCCGATGCCTTGACTTTGGTGCAGAGAGGGATCTCAGCTAGTAAGGGGCCACGCCAAGTGTGGGACTGGCCGGATACGCTATCCAAGAGAGTTGACAACATGATTGAAGAGTACAGAGAAGAGACAGCTATCATCGATTCCAGAGGAAGCATGACTTATGGCGAATTGGAGAATGCGATCTGCTTGGCAACTTCATTCATGCAGTCACGGCGTTTGAGAATAGGGTCCGCTGTTGCAGTTTTATGCCAGCCCTCCTCCGACTCGGTCGTCGCTCTGCTGGCTATAATGCGGTTGGGTCTTGTGTATGTACCCCTGGACACAAACATTCCAGCCGGACGACATGCCGCTATCCTGGAGGACTGTACCCCTGCACTGATTTTGTACCATCAGGAAACTGTTGAAATGGCTTCCAAGATTTCAACGCACATCCCTTCTATCGACCTATCCTTACTTTCTTCTACTTTCAGTACCTTGAACAACAAGATGGACCAAAACCTTTCCTGTGCCGACGGCCCTGCAATTTTGCTGTACACGAGTGGCTCAACTGGCAAGCCCAAGGGTATTCAGATGAACAACGCTGGATATCTTAATCACCTCGCTCTTAAGTCATCACTTCTCTCGCTGAATCGCGAAGTTGTGTTACAGCAGAGCTCATTCGGGTTCGACATGTCGTTGACGCAGGTATTTTGTGCCCTCGCGAATGGCGGTTCGCTTGTCATTGTGCCCAAGAACAGTCGAGGCGACCCTATCGCGCTTTCTGAACTCATGTTGGACCATGGCGTGACATTTACGATTGCCACGCCCTCTGAATACAATTCCCTGCTACGGTACGGGCAGACCAGTCTGCAGGATTGCCGCAGTTGGAAGCATGCGTGCATGGGTGGTGAGGTTGTCACACAGCAGCTTATTCAATCATTTTCAGAGCTGAACAATCCAAATCTAGAGTTGACCAACTGCTATGGCCCGACAGAGACGTCGCTGGCCGTGACATTTGAGAGGGTGTCAAAGCGCTCGAACAAAAGAGATGGCGAATATGGGTCTGTTGGAAAAGTTTTACCAAATTATTCGGTGTACATCATGGACGAAGTCTCTTCGCAGCCTGTGCCTCTTGGATGTCCTGGAGAAATTTGCGTAGGTGGTGCCGGCGTTGCCATGGGCTATTTGAATCTGCCGGATCTCACAGCAACCAAGTTTATTCGCGATCCGTTTGTTGGAGCGGAAGATGCCGGACGAGGATGGTCCACGATGTTTAAGACTGGGGATCGAGGACGACTGAGATCTGATGGATCATTAATTTTCATGGGTCGGGCGGATGGTGACAACATGATCAAATTACATGGAGTGCGTATTGATCTGGAAGACGTTTCCAGCACCTTGGTTCAAACAGCTGGAGATGTAGTGGCTGAAGCCGTCGTCACCGCTCACGGGGAGGACGAGGCACGTATGCTCGTTGCTCATGTTGTGTTGCGCGAGGGCGCATCCAAGAGCAGAACATTGGATTCGTTGCATGAGATGGCACAGAATTTGCCTTTGCCTGGATACATGCGGCCGGCCCTCGTAGTTCCCAGAGAATTTCTTCCACGCACTCCAAACGGCAAAGTCGATCGTAAGACTCTGGCATCCATAAAGCTTCCGGTTCTTGAAAGTAAAAGAAGTAAGAGACCTAACGGAAAAATGTCCTTGGAAGTTGGAGAACTAAGTTTGCTATGGACCGAAGCCCTCCATGGTAATCTGTTCGGGAATCTGTCACCCGAATCAGACTTCTTCATGGTCGGAGGAAGCTCCCTCTTGCTTGTGCAGCTGCAAGGCATGATTAAAGAGAATATGGGAATTTCGATACCCATTGCAGATTTGTATCAAGCAAGTACTTTGGGCCGCATGGCCTCGCGATTGCAAGCCCAGAGAGCGCAACTGGAGCCTTTTGAAGAGATTGACTGGAATAAAGAGACTGAGTTTCAAACACCATTAAAGTCTCCCAAGCTAGTGCCAGAGTTGATGGGACCGATTCGCGAAGTCTTGCTTACGGGTGCTCATGCATTCATGGGTGCAGAAATTCTCCGGGTTCTTGTCAAAGAGAGCGGTATTAAACGCATTCATTGTGTTGCAATTCCCAAGACAGCTGTTAAATCAGTTGCGCACGGGCCCAAAGTCCTCTGCTATCCAGGTCATCTTCAGACTGAGTCGCTCGGACTATCTTCTGATGACATCAAATACCTCCAGCCCCGTATCGACACCATCATCCACGCCGGCAGTGTGGGACACTGCCTCAACAATTACTCCTCACTGCGCTTACCCAACCTTGGTTCTCTTCGTTTCCTCGTTAAATTTGCGCTTCCCCGTCGCATTCCCATCCACTTCATCTCATCGAATCGCGTCACGCTTTTGTCTGGCAAAAACATTGTTCCACCCACGTCCGTCAGTTCGCAACACCCACCCACAGATGGTTCGGAAGGTTTCACGGCATCCAAATGGGCGGGAGAGCATCTCATCGAATCAGTAGCCCGGCAAACAGGTCTAAGCGCTACCATCCACCGTCCATGCGCCATCATCGGGTCCAATGCCCCACGCGAAGACGCACTGAACGCACTCCTACGCTTCTCCATCGCGCAAAAAGCTGTTCCTCGCTTCACTAACCTCGCTGGGTTCTTAGACTTTGCGCCTGCCGATAGCGTTGCTACTTCTATTGCACAGCTAGCCACACGCTCACCAGGTCAAGATACTATCAACACCAAAAGCACACTTCATTCCGCCCCTATTCCACAAGCGCCTTCATGTATCATCGTCCACCACTCCAGTGGTGTGAAAACTCCCATTGCTGACTTCGGTATCCGCATGGAAGCCTTGTACGGATCTGCGTTCACACAATTGGATATGGAAGCCTGGGTTGCCGGAGCTGTTAAGGAAGGGATGGATCCGTTGATAAGTTCATATCTTGAGGCGTTAGTGGAGAAGGGGAAGGTTATCGAGTTTCCATTTCTGGGGGTGGATGTGGTGAAAGATGACTGAGAAGAGTCAAGATTTGGTAGGTTGATCTATTTGAGGAAGCGGAGAGGTGTCTTCTTACATTCATCGTTTATTGCCTTTGTAGCTTTTGTAGCCCAGGAAGTTAAGCTGGTAGACAGCGAAATGAATTAAACGTATATCATTTCGAAAAGTCTCTCTTATCCTACGAACAAGGCTTGGTGTCTGTAGACTAGGAGCAGTCTTCACACATATATAATATTTTTACAGTATTGGTCATTGTATTCAACCCTTTTTTCATGACGCTTCCTGCCTTGACACTTAATACCACCCTTTTAGAATAAAGAAGAAGACAGCACGTCAGAGAACAAATCCCCCCACTCCAAATTGTTCATACTGCCCATGTCCTCCATACCCTGCGTCGGCAATGCATTCGTAAGCACAGCAGATTCACACGTGTTCCCTCGCTGGAGGTCATCACGAACGCTGGAGGGACAAAAGCTGGCTGCATGTCCCGACAACAATAAGGAATCATTTGTGGAAGGGGAATACATGGAGTTGAAAATGAGAGAAGATGCGGAAGAAAGACCGTGTGATGAGACAATGAGCGGTGAGCCAGCGGGGCCTGGCCCAGCTGTAGGTGCAGCTGTAGACACAGAAGGTAATTGAGTGACTGGTAGTTGTGGGTACTGGGCGCGGTGTCTTGTGACAACCTGCATGAGTGACTCGAAGAGCTTTGCTGCTGCAAGGGAGTGACTTCTTGCATCTTTTAGTATCTTCAGAGCTTCAGCTACGTCGCCATTGAAGAGTTCGCGCTGTAGAGAGGCAGGCCGGTGGACACACACGTCCATGAGGAGGATGATACTGGCCATGAATATGCTGTACAATATAGCAGCGAGACGGAGTCTGACACGCACAAAGGGGTGGCGAGAGCGCAGGAGTTGTGTCTCCGCACGAGTGATTTGTTTTGCTGACCTCAGACAGATATCGCGAGAAGCTGTGTATGCGGGATTGTCTTTAGATTCGGAGGTAAGATAGGTGATGTGTAGTTTACATCGCTGAGTATGCATGAGAGAATTCAGCATGTATGCCTGGATGAATATGCTACTGGCTCTGCTCGAATCTGACACGTGTTCGTAATTTGCGAGTTGGAAGAATGGAGGCATGTTTTTGATCAATTGATCGAGTTCAAAGTCCATGGCCATAACCTGAGTATAGTAACTGGGACGGCCAAGACTTGTTGCCGACATCAGACTGTGGTCGACAATGCTGCGAGATATCTCGGCTAGACGCAACCGTTCTAGAAAATAAGACATATCAGTGGGCTCGGTTGCTGGTGATTCTGCTGACACCCCATTAGGCCCGATGTCTACGTCGTTAATATTAAGCGGCCGGTTGACTGTCATGTGTCTTGGATGTGCTTGATAGACACCTTCGCAAGGACCACCATATCGTGCAGCGAGTAGCCTATAAGATACCGTTAGTGTACCAAAAGGGCTCACCACATGGACGAATTAGACCATACCAATCAGTGGCGACTAAATACCACCAAACCCGTCGGCTCATTTCAACCCGAAGAGGGGGAGCAACATGGTCGTTGGACGCACTATCGATTCGGTGCAAATCCAACTCGCGAGCCAACAGTAGGCCAGTAGATATTAAAGACCGGTATCGCATCGAGACGCCTTCCAAATTTGATATTACAAAAGACAAGATGATGATTCCTTGAATGGTTTCCAACGTGGGTCTAGCACAGTCCTGGGCGGCATTGAGTACTGCATATGCCGATTTGATCCACAAAGGCGTCTGCGCGTTAGCCTGCGCTGAAGACACAAACAGAGAATTTTCGTCGTCGTCTTCCTCCCGCGGACCCCAGATGTGGGTTGCACAAGCAATGATACTTAGGAGCAAGATGAGGTGGCCGGACTGAACAGGGGCCTGGCCGCTAACCTGTCGATAGGTTTCATCAATGGTGGTCGGTAGAGATGGAGGATGCAAAACATGCTGAATATAACTGAGATCTTGGATATAGCTATTCACAAGCACATTGGTTTCTGCCTGGAGGGGCAACCACACACACTGCGTTGGCTTGCCCAGCTGCGTTGTGTATGTCGGAGCTTGTGGAACGGCCTGTATGCGGTCGATATTGAACACAAGATCATGGCCATAAATTGGTTCAAGCGAACTTTGGCTCATAGACACGCGCTCCAAATGGGCGACGACATCGCCTACCTGCCCCAAGGAGGCCGGCGAAACAAGTTGACCTTCACTCGTGGTCGATGCAGATGGTGATAACCCGACCGCGACGCCACCCTGATTGGTGCTTGTCGTCCACTCCTGAAAACGTTTCTCTAGACGCTGGGCCAATTGTCGAACGGCCTGGATCTCGGCTAGCAAGTCTTCCTGGGGCGGAGATGCTGCAGGCGCCGCTGGTAGTAGGGGGTTCGGAGTGAACACTGGGGTGGGGGTTTGCTGGAACGGGGCTGGGGCGGATACTGGGACAGGTGTTGTAGACGCAGCGGCTGCAGGTATATTCCGGCCGCGGTGTGCTGACGGCGCCGCGGGTGTAGCAGATGTGCCTTCGAAGAGACATGTCTTTCCGCGCGTCTTGCAACTCGTGCACGGCAGCGGCCGGTCACAGCGAAGCTTACGGGTCCTGCAGAAGTCACACGAGGTATGTCCCCGACGCCCTGATCGCTGTCGCATGTTGGATGGCGGCATGGTTGTACCTTGTGTACAAAAGAAAAGATGGAATGAATGAGAGGTTCCGTGGTACGGCTGTGTGAAGGGGAAACAAAAGGACGGAGTTTCTCCGTTGCCGCGGAGACGCTAGCCCAGGTTAGGTCTGGGCTGAGCAACTCCCGCGGACGACTCTACTGCAGCCTACCCCTGTAACCGATGCAAACAAAGATAGGCAGTTGGGCCTATGGATGGAAAGAAGGAGTGAGAAAGATTATCGCGGCAATCTAGAGTGATCGCCGCGGGGCGGAGGTGCCTCCACCCTTTTTATATTCCCCCGTCTATCTCCGTTTCCCATGACCCGAAAGCCCTCTCAGCACCGTATTCATCGTGGCCTAACCCCACCTCCAACCATCACTTCCAACTCTACCTTGATAACTTCCCAGCAACATGTCGGAAATGGTAGCTACAGAGCTCGACAGTGAGAAGGCTCAGGCCAGCAATGCCTCACAGGATGTTGTTTCAAAGGACCCTAATATTATCGACTTTGAGGGACCAGAAGACCCTAATAATCCGATGAATTGGTCTTCTAGAAAGAAAACACTGCAGATCATCATTGTCACATCGATGACTCTGCTCTCGTAAGTCAAACGTTCTGTTGTGGTCGCATCGTTTGACCTTTCTCTAGACCCATCGGTTCCACTATCAACGCCTCTGCTACTTTGGACATCCTCAAGCACTTCAATTCCACAAACGAGACTGTCGGTACCCTTGTCACCACCATCTTCCTTCTCGGCTATACGTTTGGCCCGATTGTGATTGCGCCACTCTCCGAGCTATACGGCAGGGCTATCTTGTACCAGATATGCATGTTCTTCTTCGTCGTCTTCAACGTCGCATGCGCAGTCTCTGACAGCTTGGGCTCGTTGGTTGCATATCGTTTCCTAGCCGGCATCATGGGTTCATGTCCCGTAACACTCGGCACTGGATCAATCGCCGACATGGTGGCAACAGAGAAACGTGCTGGGGCTATGGGAGCGTACGTTATTGGTGCTGTGTTAGGTCCGGCCATTGGTCCCGTCATCGGTGGCTATCTCGCCCCAGCAGCAGGCTGGCGCTGGACCTTTTGGCTCATGGCTATTGCCTGTGGTGTCATGACCATCGTTTCGCTACTGTTTGTACGCGAGTCATACCCTTACGTCCTTCTAGAACGCAAGGCACAGCGCTTGCGAAAGGAGACGGGCAATATGCATTTGCGGTCAGTACTGGACACTGGAAAGACCCCAAGCAGTCTATTTGCATTTTCTATTGCTCGACCGCTGAAGATGCTTTTATCACCAATCATCTTCTCGCTCTCACTCTACGCCGCCACCGTCTACAGCTATCTCTACCTCTGCTTCACGACCTTTGAGGCTGTTTTCTATGGTCAATACGGCTTTTCTAGTGGCGAGGCCGGTTTGGCGACTCTCGGTATAGGCGTTGGCTCGGTCTTGGGATGTGTCGTTTGTGGTGTAGCTGCGAATGCCGTTTCCAAGAGCTTAACCAAAAAGCACGGTGGTGATCCAAAGCCAGAGTACCGACTGCCACCCATGATACTTGGTGGATTGTGTACCCCGATTGGCTTATTCTGGTACGGATGGTCCGCACATGCCAAGGTGCATTGGATTGTGCCTATCCTGGGCACTGTCTTCATCGGTATGGGCATGGTTTTCACCTATGTAAGAGTCTTCTTTCCATAATTCTGGCTCCTTTTATTGATCGGTTTCACTAACAAAGAGTAGATGCCTAGTGCTATGTACCTCGTCGATGCATACACTGTTCATGCTGCTTCTGTGACAGCTGCAAGCACAATCTTTCGATGCCTTCTAGGAGCTCTTCTTCCGCTTGCTGGCCCTTCCATGTATGATGCTCTTGGTCTGGGATGGGGTAACTCACTTCTTGGCTTCATCTCCATCGCTTTCTTTCCAGTGCCATTCGTCTTGTATCTTTATGGGGAGCGTTTGCGGAATGCCAAAGTTTTCAAGGTAGAGTTCTGAGCGATTTCAGAAAGGTACGACTTAAGTATAGTGGTGAACGATGGTTTGATTGGGTGAAGCTGCATAGGGAGGCGTACATTTTAGGCTCTATATACATTAACACTCTAGGTCTATGAACTTGATATCTGAATAATCACTTGGATTCGATATACTTTTGTATTGGATTAATCAAGAGTTTTTGGCTGCTTACCCGTGACTCAGTCTCGCGCAGATTCAATGATTCCTTTCCCAAAGCCCTGATTATAAGTGAGATACGTTTCCGACTGACAGTAAGGAGCTATGACATTGCTCGTTCGATGTCAAAAAGCAGCATCATCTAATAATAGTCCCATTTGTTGTAAAGCTCAGCATACATACATACATATCCAAGCGACGAATTTCTATCAAATTCGTATTCAACATCAATCATCATCGCCAGTCTCTCGCATCCCTGTCCAACATGAGGAGTTTCCATGAGCATGATGTCTATCCAAAAATTGCCTTCACATGTTTGTTGCCAGAAACGACTGACGGCACAAACATATCACCGGCAATTGCGACGTCGTTTGCTGTAGCGCCAAATAACTTCAATCGTGGACCTTCCTCATCAGTGGTCTTAAACTGATCAAAGATCGCACCAAGGGCCATGTATAACTCAGCATATGCAAGATTGATACCCAGGCATTGACGAGCACCTTTTGAAAAGGAGACAAGATAACGACTTAGACGAGGATTTTCCAGCCAACGCTCGGGATGAAATACATTGGGATCAGGAAACAGTTGCGGATTACGATGGATCATTACTGAATTCATCGAAACATGTACACCGGGGGGGATACGCAGATCTTTGGTACCAGGAACCTCCAGGGGTTGAAGAGGAGCGACACGCGGAAGCCTGGATGTCACACCGTACGAGAGACGAAGGGACTCTTTAATACAGGCCGACAGATAGGGGAGTTGTTCGAGATCTTTCAGGTGTAACATGCCAATGTTGGCTCTTGCCCCTTGCAGCTCACTTTCTAATCGCTGGCGAATATTGTCGTTCATCAGGATGTAAGTCAAGCCAACGACCAGGGTCCAAGCTGTTGTTTCGGTCCCGGCTCCGACTACAACCATGCCTTCTTGCCACAGCCGATCCAAACTCTTTTCTGACGTCGGCATATCTGAAGCAAGCACATGGTGGAATATGGTGTTTTTATCTTGCTTGTTTGTGCCTGTTTGGATATCTCTTATTTGCTCTTTTATGTTCTAGTACCATCAGTCAGCTTCTTTGCAGGCGTAGTGGACGATTATAGAGCAGACTTACGTTCTGGAATTCTATGACCTTACCGAGGCTAGACGTACTTTAGCAGCTGATTACGCCAGTTTAAATGTATAAGACATGACTTACCCTGGCACAATTGCTTTCGCCATCCATTCCGGAAGCGCTTGTAACGTCTGGAGTATCCAGTTCATGTGCAGAGTCCAGTGACCTAAGTCACCTGCTGCTGAGAAAGCCTCCATAAAAACGGGATCGAAGTCAGGATGTACCAAACGTCGATCGCTTCTGGCAAAAGCGTACTCCATTATAACATCTGAAACTTATAAGTTCTTTAAGCCGTATAGTTAGGAGATGTTTGGTACTTGCCATTCGTAAATGCGGTAAACATCGCAAAGACCGGAATAGGTTGGCGTGAAGTCCGGAAATCCCGCATGCGGTCTACTAACTGACCTACCTTTTCTTGTATAACAGGCTCGAGTCTGTTGACGCTACTTTTGGAAAAGAAGAAGCTCAGGGTTGCCCTTCTCATACGATGGAGATCATGGTGCACAGCTGCTAGCACCGAGTCTGGAGCACCAAACTGACGCGCATTCTTCTTTACCTTATCTCTGCGTTCTTGCCCGCTCGCATAAAGCACGCCGTAAAAATGAGGGTCTGATACATGAATCTCGTCAGGCCTGATGCGCACGACTGGTCCCTGGCGCGCTTCATCAGTTTTTCAGCTTCACAAAGACATGTCCAGCGTCAAAGTGAAGCTCACTCACATATCTCTCATGCATCTTCTCAACTTCCCATACATACTTTCCTCCGCGGATGGCATCGTACCAGAACTCATACCTAGTTTGCGTTAGTGTGATGTCTGAAGCAAAGATTTACGGCTATACACTCACAAGCCAGTGATAGCTGCTAATTGAGGCCCGGGGAAACGCGCAATGGGGCTGAGGTAGAGCCGGTAGATTACAAGTAAAATGATATACACTATGCATGTAGCAGCTAGGATAGCTGATGCAGACACTGCGAATTTATGCCAATCAAGCATGATGCTTACAGTAAAATGGGCTTGAAGATCAATTATTCGGCTGACAACATTCCTGTTACGTTGTGACACCGTTGTACTTAAGGACATTTACGTCTCATTAGGCAACCAATATGTAAAAAGATAAAAAGAGGGGGGGGAGAATAATCCGGGTCAGCGTGTCTATCCTCCGCCCGTGTTCCGCGGGAACGGCTGTTGTGGCGTGCTCTCCGCGGAAAGCCAAATCGAATACCCCTGCTGACTTCACACGTCAACACCTTCGACCAGCAACAAAAACAAACTTCCACCTTCATTTCGTTCACTATAACACACTCCACGCTGCGGCAGAGTCTCCAGCCTGTAGTTGTCCAGCGTACCCGCTGCTTTCCAGTTGCACGTCTAGACTGTAAGCATCCTAACACACCCCTTGGGTGATTTCTAAGAGGGAAATCACTAAGCTAAAAGCAGAAACTTTTGTTGTGTTTAGGTAATTACACCTGCACAATATCAGTCAGCCCTCATGTCGGCACTTGAAAAAGCAAGATTGGTCAGCAAAGGTCTTGGCTTTTTCTTGCCTTACCTAGGACGAGTTGTCATCCAGCAGACAGCAGCTGTTCTTCATCGGTGGACATGGCGCGACACTCCTGACGCCAAGAATGTTGTAGTCGTCGGTGGTTCATTTGCTGGAATTGAGTTGGTGAGGCGACTTGCTCAAACCTTACCGACGGGCTACAAGGCTGTGTGGATCGAAAAGAATTCCCACTTGAACTACTCTTTCAACTTCCCACGATTTTCAGTCATGATGGGGCAAGAGCATACTGCATTTATCCCTTATGATGGCGTCGCGAGCTCTGCACCACGCGGTATCCTCACTCGCGTTCAGGGCAAAGCGGTCGAGGTGACGGAGAACCAAGTGATACTTGCTTCGGGACAGAAGATAGATTATGCCTATCTTGTCATCGCAACAGGATCATCACAGCCCCTTCCAGTGAATGTCCTATCCACCGATCGAGTGGCTGCATGTCATGAGTTGCAGGAAGTGCAGCAAGCGATCGGCACCAGTCAGAAAATCGCAATTGTTGGCGGAGGCGCAGTGGGTGTAGAGCTTGCTAGCGACATCAAAGATTTCTATCCGGAAAAAGATGTCACCCTTATCCATTCGCGAAACAGCCTGTTAAACAACTTCGGAAAGAGACTACAAGACTATGCACTGACAGCGCTGCGAAATGAGCTCAACGTGCGTGTACTCCTCAACGAGCGACCTCAGATGCCCACAGGTTCGAACATGGCTCGATCGGCAACTCTCCAATTCTCAGACAATGTTAAAGAGAAGTTTGATCTTGTTGTAAGTTTTCTTTCCTTGTACTGTGGCTATCTCTCTGCAACGTGTGGCTAACCTAATAGATCGGATGCACCGGACAGCGACCGAACTCAGCCTTTCTCAAAGACCTGCTTCCAGATGCCATCTCGGAAAATACATCACGAATCATCGTCCGACCAACTCTTCAAGTCCTTTCACTGGAACGTTCAAAGGCCTTTGATCCTCCCGTTTTTGCACTCGGAGATGTAGCGGATCATGGCGGCCCACGTATGGCTCGCGCCGGATGGCTACAAGCTGGTGTCGTACTTGACAATGTTCTAGCCATGATACATGGTCGACAACCCTCACGTATCTATAGACCTAATTTTTTCATTGAAGGAGCTATCAAACTAACGCTGGGAAAGTCGCACACAGTCATGTATGGAATGGATGAAGATGGCTTTGATGTCATGTTTCCCTCTAGGACCGGTCCACTGGATTTGGGCATTGAACGGGCTTGGAAGGACTTTGGGGCTGATTTTGCGAAAGGCCGCACTTCGGCCGTCGCAAAACAAGGACAAGCTCAGAGTGAAGCTTGACCCGAGATGAAGAGAAGATGTGTTTCCTGTACTTTCCATAACTATCAAGCAGTGATAGTACTTCATTACAGACAGGTTTGAAGGGAATAATGCACATAAGAAAATTACAAGACATCAAGAAAAGAAAAAACCTAGACAATTCTCTCACGCATGAGTTGCAAATAGGGCTTTCGTTCCTGAATTACAGGATTCAACAAGAAGGTATTCGCGACTAGGAAAGATAATGTCATAGTTACCAAACGATGCTAGAGGTAGATACTTAAACATGCCTCTTCTCATCGACTTCCAGCTATGAAATGGCTCTGCTACTTCAAGCATGGTCTTGTGATGGGATTTGTTTATTCTGTAAGTAGCCAATTGTTTGCAGCCCGTCCATCTACTCTTCCAAGACCCATTCCATCACAGCAGCAAAGTTACCAACAGGCTGAACACAAGACTTCAACTTGAACCTTGGATCCGCCTCCTTGAACCATGCAATCCACTCCGCCCTTGTCCTTTCAAAAACATTCAGTAATGTCAACATCTGCAAGTCAATGCCAATGTTTAGCCGGGTAATACTTCCTGTTGGACCCAATCCAGCTTGATGCTGACTGACCCTGTCGGTAGCAGTACCATTAGACATGGCGTACTCAGGTGGTGGATCACCAGCATCCATTACAATTTCACGCACAATGAGTCGGCTCTTCTTTGGATCCATAGCTTCTGCAATGCGCCGAATGAATGTCGTACCTCTCTCTTCTGGCTCCTTATGAAGTAAAGTACTGATGAAGTAGACATCAGCTCCTTTGATAGGCTGCTCAGCGTACCTATCGTGGCCCATGATTTGGACGCGGTCAGTGCCCTTGAGATCTTCTGGGAGGACCTCTTGGAATTTCTCCTCCAGCCATGGTTGCGCTTTCTCTTGGACAATGAACTTGAGATCAGGACAGGCTTGGGCGATAGTCATGGAGAGATGGCCTGTCACACCACTCATCTACATCGTCATGTCAGCATCAACTGCAGCTCAGTTAGAGAATATTTGAGACTCACATCGACAACAGTGGCCTTGCCAAGCTTATGCCAGTCAAATGCTGTAAGCAAGCTCGTACCTTTGACTGATCCACCAGTTGCGAAAAACTGATCTGTGTCGAAAAGTCGCTTGAGACGGAACCCTCTTCCATAAACACCATTCCACTCTCCCTCGTCTTCCTCCATGATGTCATAAAACAGTTTTTCTTGGCCTGGCTTTGCTTCAAGATTGGGCCCTGTATGCTTAGGGTCTCTTGAGTCGCCCCACTTTTTGGTCGTCTCGACGAACTTGCATGCATACCAAGGAATGACCTCTTCCACGTTATGTAGCACCCAAGCCGAAGCCAGCGTATCGCCAATAGCAAGGGCTGAGTTACTTGTGTGCGCTACAAATCCGGGCTTTGGTTCGCAAAAGAGGTAGCGCGTGTATGCCAAGCTCATGATGCGACGGAGACGGTGCTCCGGGACGCCCACTTTTTGCGAAAGCTCTGCCAGCGATATGGCACCATTTCGAGGAACCGCATCAAAGATGTTGAATCTGACCAGGAAGTGGAGGACCATGTTATCGAATTTCTCCTGTGACACCGTATCAGATAAGAACAGTGTGATAGCTATGATCATAGCTACTGACTGTCATGCAACGCCATCGCAAATGGTCAGCAGATCCGGTGGCAAGATTTTCTAAAGCTCCTCCTGCTTCAATCAACTTGAGTCGAGCGCGTTGCACATTCGGATCGGTCGGTAACTCTGTAGGACTGTCTACATCGAAGGAGGGTTGTGGAAGGTTGTGCTGCTTGAGATACGTATCAATAATTTTGACCTGCGTCTGAATATCTGCAGCAAGCTCTGCAAAAGTCACCATGGTGTGAAATTATTATCCAATATGTAAGTGAAGTCTTGAAAGTATTTCTCATAAATCCACGCAAAAAGAAATACACTTGGTAATTCACATCATTATAAACTACTGAACTCCCAACCCGGGCATGTAATTCGGTCTATCAGCGCTTAATCCACTCTAGCTGAACAGTGTGCCGGTGACGGTGCAATTCTCCGCTTTGCGAGAGTCTGTGTTGCTGGCCGGGGAGATGCGTAAGTTGGTGCTGACATGTACCTCTCCCCGCCTAACTCCCCGTTTACCTAGCGAATTTCTTTATCTCCGCAGGTCTCCACTCTCATGCATCTGACTACAAGTCTCCACGGCCTCTTTAGCTTGGGCAAAGCTTACGACGTGTGTTTGGTTCATGTCTTGTGATGAGCGAAATTGAATTGGCAGACAATGTCGCAAATTCATGATTGAACATGTGGAGATTAACCTATAGTTTGCTTTCGCAATAGTTCGAAAAATTGCAACCGATGAATCAAAATTAGATGTGGGCATATGGTGTACGAGTGTGTGACATTTTATTGGAGCGGTTTACTTTGACAAGCTTAGAATTGATATGGTATAGTGTTACATGCCCAGTTGCGCAACTTTTAGCGTCACAGCGTACCAGCTTATCGAATCTTGGATCGGCCTCTCTGACCACATCATCCACTATAGTCATGTGCAAACACTTATGAACCACTGCGCCATCGCAACGTCATGGAATACTCCATTTTACCACGGAATTGGCGTATTATCAATGTTCACAAATGTTCCCGAAGTGGTCGCTAAGTTTGCATGGTCTAGCTAGATAGATATCAGTACGGCTCTGCTTGGAATAAATGCTGCCTCTCTCCATGTTATCCATCGACGGGAAAAAACGAACGTACAATTCGCATCATACCACTCACGCAATCATTTACCGACAGACCTTCCACCTCCACCCCCAGCATCTTGGCCGCTTGGGTCCGATTTTCTGTAACTACACTTCCAGGATGAACTGCGAAGGCGATTAAATCAGGGTACTCAAAATGTAGTCTCAAGACCACAAAGTTGGCCAACACCTTTGATGCAGCATACGAGTTAAGCGGGAAATGAGCAAAACTCTTCATGCCTCCCAGTGTTCCTGCGCCAGCGGAGTTGAGGAGGAAAACTGGTTTGAGAGATTTACTCAACAAGGGCCAAACACCTTGGAAAAGGCGGACGACACTGTAGGCGTTGACGTCGATATGTGATTGGAGATCGCTCAGGTTCATATTCCCCATCTTTTGATGAGCGGTTGGTGTGAAGATGCCAGCATTAGCGATGACAATGTCGAGATGTTGAATATTATGGCGTTGGTCTAGTTCACTCATGGCTTGCGGCACGTCGTTGTTGGAGGTGGCGTCAATCTTGGCTAAGATCAATTTGCTGCCTTTTCCCGCGGGGAGGCGCACGAGGGTGTCTGCTTGTTCGGACCCTGGGGTACGAACGCCAGCAATGACGATGGTATCGGGTCGTGAAACATAGTGTTCCACTAAACCTCTGCCAATTCCTTGAGTCCAAGAAGGGAAGACGATTAGTTCCACAACCGTTTAAGATTTGTGAAATGTTCTACAAGCTGCTCACCTTGCGAGGCTCCCGTGACCAGAACGATTGTGCTCTTTTGGGCTACGTCTCCCATTCTCAGAAACTTGAGCTTGTACGGTAGAAATAGTGCAGTGTAGTACTGTCATTCAAAAACCCAAAGAACTGTACTGTCTGCATCGATTCCGCAGGCTGTATATAGTCAAGATACGTCAGTACGCAAGCACAGCATGGCTTTGCTTATCTCCCCGAGCTCTCTAACTGCTTATTGACGTGATGCAACTTTGACGGGAATGCATGCGCAGGATATGTGCGCCTGAGTACAAGGATTAGTAGCGACATGAAGATCCGGAGCTGTCGTGGACCACGTCGCGTTTACAGCAGTATCCAATCCCAATGTGGTGTTGTGCAGAAAGAAAGATACAGTCTCGGTGTGGGGTCGAATAAGCCTGACTAAGCCATATCGCGTAAGGCCGGATTTCCACTGCTATTCCCGCATGCACGTCCCTCGGTCCCTCGCGAAAAACTTCCCCCACTAGAAGGTCGAGCTTGAGCTTGAGACTACTCACGCATCCAAGTTTGCGCCAATTCTACACCAGCTCTCAGGGTTACTCTCCTTCTCGCGTGAATATGTCATACAATCCAGAAGACTCGGCGCGGCCCGCGAAGCGCGCGAGAATTGACGACACTTCCGCCTTTACGCCCTCGAATGCAACCTCAGCCAATTCGGCACTTGGCGCCATGGACGCTGATTTGGAGCGTGAAGTACGCGCTGGCATAACGGAATATGTTTGCCCAGATAATCTTGGCTTCACGGGAGTGTTGAAACAGAGATACACTGACTTCTTGGTCAACGAGATTGGACTCGATGGGAACGTGTTACATCTGACGAGTACGGCAGTGGAAGAAAAAAGAAAGGCCGACCAGAGCATAGGTGTGGACAATGGGGTTGAGAAGGAAACGCTCAAAAGCGCAGTGATGCAAGAGCAAAAGGCAGAGGCAGACATGCAGGATGCTGGCCTTGGTGGTGAGATCACGCTGCAGGTGCCAGCTACACCAACGTCCCGACCCCAACTCGAAATTCTTGAGCCCAACGAGGCGTCGCTTCCTGTTCAGTTGGAGACAACAACGGTGGGCGCAGAACAAGAAGTAAGCAAGGTTCAGGACTCAATCGTGGCACAGATACTAACATTGCGCCAAAGTTGGCAGACGATGATCGCAACACTCTACATTCCATATTCGGCGAGCAAACCGCAGACGAGATTATCAAGCTAGTACGACAAGTACGCAGACGCGAATCGAAGAAGGCAAAAGACTTCAAGGCCGTCGTATCACCGCCGATAACCGACAAGGACATGCGCACAAAAGCTCACCAGAGTCTGCGTCGGATATTCCCAAATCTGTTGGAGAGCGCTATGGAAAATGACCAGACCATACGCATCAAGGCGACACCACCAGCAGAACGAAAGAAGAAGAAAGGAAAGGGCGGCGGCAGAGATCGTCAGGATCAAGGTAGGCGACGAGGTGGCCTGGACTGGGAAGAGCTCGGTGGGGAATACCTCCACTTCAATCTTTACAAGGAGAACAAGGACACAATGGAGGTTGTGGGCTTCCTGGGGAGCAAACTAAATTGCGGTACCAAGGGCTTTGGCTTTGCAGGCACCAAGGACAGACGAGCGTGTACCGTCCAGAGAGTTTGTGTCAAGCGCCAAACAGCTCAACGTATGCAAAACTTCAACAAGATGTTATTCAACGCTTGTGTAGGCAACTTTGAATATCGCCACAACGATTTGAAGCTGGGGGACCTGATGGGCAACGAGTTTACCATCACACTCAGAGACTGCCATTTCCAAGGCGAGCAAGGTCTCACGTTTGAACAACGGCAGAAGCTCGCTGACAATGTCGTCGGCAAAGCCATCGCTGATTTCTCGCAAAAAGGCTTCATTAACTACTATGGCCTTCAACGTTTCGGCTCTTTCGCAGCAAGCACTGACGCTATTGGCCGCAAGATGTTACAGGATGATCTCCAAGGCGCAGTTGAGGATCTTCTTGCATACAGCGACGTCGCTCTCGCTGCTGCAGATAGTACTGACCCTAGCTCGGATATACAGGTCTCCCAAGATGACAGGAACCGGGCAAAGGCTCTCCATATCTGGAAGACCAAAGGCAGTGGCAGTGAGGCCATGGACTTTCTTCCTCGAAAATTTACCGCTGAGCGTAACATCATCCAACATCTCAGTTCGCGCAACAGCAAGTCAGGCCGTTACGACCGCAAAGCAGACTGGCAAGGCGCACTCATGACGATACCACGCACGCTGCGCCTGATGTACGTTCATGCCTACCAATCCCTCGTCTGGAATACCGTCGCAGGCAAACGCTGGACAACGTATGGCGACAAAGTCGTTGAAGGTGATCTTGTCCTCGTCAACGAACACCGCGAAAAGGAGCTTTCCAATACAAGCACTACCAAGACAGACACAGTAATTGATCAAGACGGTGAAATGATCATCAATCCCTCCGGCACCGAGAACGCAAATGCCCCCGAAGCCGACTTTGAACGTGCTCGCCCGCTCACCGCCGCCGAAGCCGCGTCAGGACAATACACAATCTGGGACGTTGTTCTGCCACAACCTGGTTTTGACGTCGAGTACCCACAAAACGAAATCGGCACTTTCTATAAGGAGTTCATGGGCAGTGAAAAGGGCGGGGGATTAGATCCGTACAAAATGCGCAGGCAGTGGAGGGAAGTCAGTCTCAGTGGGGGCTACAGGAAGTTCCTCGCCAAACCGCTGGGGCCACTAACCTTTACGCTACACGAATACTCCAAGTTGGACGAACAGTTTGTGCAAACGGATCTGCAGAGGCTGGGCAGGGAGAGAGATGTCGGGGTAAAGAAGGAGGAAAAGGAAGGCGCAGGTGGGAATGGAGATTTGGACATGGAAGATGGCGAGGAACAGGAGGAGGAGCAGGAAAAGAAGATTGCGGTTGTGCTCAAGTTACAGCTGGCAAGCAGTCAGTATGCTACTATGGCCCTTAGGGAGCTTATGAAAGCTGGTGGTGTCAAGGCGTACAAGCCTGACTTTATGGGTGGGAGGTAGTGAGTCCTGTCCGGACTTGAACCGAGGAAATTGATTACATATTTGGAAAGAAGAGCTAGCGACTGTCAATAGTGTAATGTCAAACGCTCGTGAGAAAATGCTACAACAGCATAGTACAGTCCACATAGATACTCATGGCACCCGTCGCTTCCAATCTTCAATCTTGTGATCAATCACCTGCATGCTACTTGGTACCTGGCAGTGCCTTTCGCTAGCTCCTCAAACGAGTATAGCTTGTTGCGTCTTGTTGGAGAAAAGAATCCTAGAGACCCGCCGTGTCATGTTGATCATGGGAGCTTGTGTCTGTGCGGGGACAGCGTAGTCATACAAGATGATGGAGCGGATCGGGTGGTAAAGCGTGATTTAATGGCGTGTTCGAGCGGTTTTTTGGATCGGAAATTTTGGATCCTACCATGGGGGCTCTTGCAAGGCTGTCTAAGATGCTGTCCATTCAGAGTCGTGGAGTAACTCCGCTGCCCTACGAGCCTTGCATTTCGAGTGTTGATGTGATGCCCATTCGCTCCTCTTGAGTCGGCCATCAATTGACGATCTTTCATGTCTTCCCCTGATCAAAAGATCGCTACTCATACTTTTCCATAGCATTCAGGCGACACCGGCGCAGGGTTTGGTCTCTGGCGTGCCGACGCTGTTACCACCACAGTGTCTTTGCGGAAAGACCAGTCTTCATGCGCGCTTTGGTCTTGCGTCTTCTCTGCCTCTTTTCTGGGCCACTCTTTCGTGTCGCAGTGCCCATCAAACTCCGCAATGGCCAATTCAGGTCTGTCCAAGATGGGTTCCATACTCGTGCGCCTAAGGCCTATGTCGGATGACAGTGTTACCACTTCATCACCAGTCGGTGCCAAAGATACGCTACTCAAAGGCTCGCATGAATATTGCACTCCTAGCCGTTTGTCCTCGGCGCTGCAGCAGGCTCGGTCAATTTCCGCAAGCGCAATATCATAATGGGGCGTTGGGCTACTGTGAGCGCTTTTGGGCAAATAGGATAGCTGCGTCGACCTTGCGCTTCTTGATAGCGGTGTAGTGTTGGTCCTAGATAGTTCACTTGAGGCCCTTGCTCGATCAAGGATGCACTTGAAAAGCGGTCTTAGCGTTGCTATACACCCGGCGGTGATACAAGCGCCTGATTCAATCGTGCTCCAAATGGCGACATTGACGACATTCCAGAAATAGTCCTCGGTTCTGACAAGCCCGTTTATGTAGCGGAAACGTATGATAGAGCAGATGACACCACTATAGCATGTTAGAGAGAGGAGAACGAGTCTATAGAAGACACAGATATTGACGTACAGCGCTGCCAAGGATAGAACGAAGCCGACAGACAATTTAGTCCTCAAGTCCATTAGGGCGTTCCAAAGGATTAGAACTGGCAAGATAATGAATACCATATCTGTCAGGGTGCTGAAAACACCTGGGTGGGGTTCTGTCAGCTGATTGGTATCAACAAGAATTGGTTCGAGCTATGTTTATACCTTGCTGATATGCCATAAACATGTCTCCGGAGAGAGGCGTACACTGTTTGGTGATGTGCTTAATGATGTATTGTGATAAATCTGGCCCGCATCTGAAGATGCAGTAGAACAAAGCGGAGAGAGAGGACGCAATGTTAGCGCTAACGCATACGTATGCAAGGATGAAGTGGGCGCGCTTGACGATGATGCGCGTAAAGAAGATGCCGACGGATATCTTTATAGTCATCATAGACACGACGTAGCTTGCTTCACTCATCAGAACCCACTGCAGGGATTAGTTAGATGCAGTGTACAATGTTGGGTGTTTAGTACCATTGCTAATTCCTGTTGGTGTTGTACACTAGTTATGTGTGTTCCTCCACCATTTGCTGAGATATGTAACTGTGATGCAGAAAACACCGTGAAGATCATCTGGAAGTGTTAGTTCCATGGTGCACGTAGAAGCAAAGATAGACTCACACCAGCAAGGATCATCGTAGCATCGTCCCAGCCAAAGTTTGATATAACCCAGGTTCGTGTCCATGTCCTCAACAGTATGAAGAACCAGGCGATTGTCAAAACGGCAACCGTAATTTGTGCCTGCTGTAGGCCTGTACTATCTACCTCTGTTTGACTGTGCTGACGCATGGTTTTGGATTGACCAGTATCGGTCGCGTCATACAAAAGCGCGTACGGTGTGACGGATGATGCTGATTGGGAGGTGTCTCTAGAAGGCAGCACACGTCTATAAGCATGAACGTACGATGGGAAACAATAGAATGGCGACCTGGAGGCTACTACACAATCATTGTAGTTGGACGAGGTGTGTCGAAGGTACGAGACTCTGTTGTAAGTGACGTTGCACGTGGCGATACACAAGGTAGTATAGAACAATTCTCTGATGAACGATATCTCATCTACCACCAAAGGAAAAGAACGAGGGCATCAGAGACTGAGCAAAGGCGTCAGTACCCTTTGAACCTACAGACTGAGCTGGAAACTCTCGTAGGGAGGCTATGTTAGTCGCACGTATGGTTCATGCAGGGCCCCGACAGAGGATCATCGATTCCATCGACCGACTTGTAGCCGGAGACAATTCCGGTTCCGCCTCAAGGTAGCGTGAGGACGCATCGAGTCCTCCGGGCCACCGGATTGGTCGTGGGAATAAATAGTCCAAACGGATCGGGGCATGCCGTCTTTGACACTAGAGCGGGGAGGGGGGGTG
>Ga0265797_10002287_pt1 | contig 32433 bp, 30 predicted proteins | sample P2T30metagenome_FD_192433 | JGI IMG/M metagenome (GOLD analysis project Ga0265797, IMG submission 192433) | Plant litter microbial communities from East Loma Ridge, Irvine, California - P2 T30 | ecosystem: Environmental > Terrestrial > Plant litter > Unclassified | place: USA: California... | reverse complement strand
CTGGAAGAAGCCGGTCTTGAACAGCGCGCGCGTGGAATCCACCAGCTTGCGGTCATCGGCCTGCTCGCCCACGTTCAGGGGCAGGGCGCCAAAGACGCTGCCGGCGGATACCCGCTGCAGGCCATTGACACGAATATCGGAGATGGTGAAGGACTCGGCGTGAACTTCGGTGATCATCAGTGCGGACAGCACCGCAGTAAGCAGCAGACGTTTCATGAAGTCCTTTCTTATTCCAACGGGCAATAAACAAACTGCCGCATAGGCGGCAGGTTCGCAATTGTGCGACTCATTACAACCGACCCAGGTCGTTTATCAGGGCGAGCAGCATAACGCCGACTACCAGACTGATACCGATCTGAACCCCCCAGCCCTGTACCCGATCGGAGACCGGACGACCCCTGACCCACTCGATCAGGTAAAACAGCAGATGCCCCCCATCCAGGACGGGAATGGGAAGCAGATTGAGAACTCCGAGGCTGATGCTCAGATAAGCCAGGAAATTCAGGAAATCCCCAAGGCCCGACTGGGCCGAAGCGCCCGCCACTTTAGCAATGGTTATCGGTCCACTCAAGTTTTTTACCGAGAGCTCGCCAAAGAGCATTTTCTTCAGCGAATCAAGGGTCAACACGCTCATCTCCCAGGTTCGACGAGCGCCTTCCACCAGCCCGTCGAGCGGCCCGAAGCTTACCTCCCGGAGCATCTCCGGTGGCCATGCGACCGGGGCAACGCCCGCGCCAAGGTAGCCCGCGGCGGCTTCACCCTTGCCCTTGCGCGCCAGCATGACGGGGACGTCCAGTGGCTGACCGTCGCGCTGCACCTGCACGATAACCCGGCGGTCGGCCCGCTGACGCACCGCGTCCACGACCTGTTGCCAGTCCGCCAGGGCCACGCCATCCAGGGCCAGCAGGCGATCGCCGGACTTCAGACCAGCGGCGCTGGCCGGACCTTCCGGATCGATTTCCGCCAGCACCGGCTCAAGCACTGGCCGCCATGGCCGGATGCCCAGCGAGCGGACCGGATCTGGCTCGTCGCTGCCCTTGAGCCACTCGACCAGATCGAGTTCATGCCCACTGGTGCCGCCCTCCCCCGTTACCCGAATGCTCAGGGTGCCGGTTTCACCCAGGCGGCGCACCAGCTCCATGTTGACGCCCGACCAGCCCGATACCGGCTCACCGTCGATTTCTGTGATTTCCTGTCCAGGCTGCAGGCCGGCCGTCGCCGCCAGGCTACCGCTTTCCACCGAGCCGATTACCGGCCGAACCTGTTCACTTCCCAGCATGGCCAGCGCCCAGAAGAAGGCGATGGCAAGAAGGAAGTTGGCGATGGGGCCCGCCGCCACGATCGCGATGCGCTGACGAACGGGCTTGCGATTGAAGGCTTGGTCGAGCTGGTGGGCCGGCACTTCCGCCTCACGCTCGTCGAGCATTTTCACATAACCGCCCAACGGGATGGCAGCCACTACATATTCGGTCCCCTGCTTGTCACTCCAGCGCAGCAAAGGCGTGCCGAAGCCCACCGAAAAACGAAGTACCTTGACCCCGCAACGGCGGGCAACCCAGAAGTGACCAAACTCGTGGAAGGTCACCAGCACCCCGAGTGCGACAAGGGTGCCAACCAGCATATAGAGTGCGCTCATAGGTCTCTCCGCAGCACCCGGGAGCGATTATCCAGACCCGGGGCGCACCAATCGGAACTCATCGGCCCCGCCGAGTCAACCACTGCCCGGCGAGGCGGCGGGCGCTGTCATCGGCGGCGAACACCGCATCGAGGTTTTCCAGCGGGCCCAATGGCGCCTCGCCCAGTACGGCCTCGATCATACTCGCGATCTCGGTGTAACGGATGCGCCGCTCGAGAAACGCCGCCACAGCCACTTCATTCGCCGCGTTGAGCGTTGCCGGAGCACTGCCTCCGGCATCCGCGGCTTGACGGGCCAACCGCAGGCATGGGAACCGCTGCTCGTCCGGCGCCTGGAAGTCCAGCCGCCCGATAGCGAACAGATCCAGCGGCGCCACGCCGGAGTCGATCCGCTCGGGCCAAGCAAGAGCGTTGGCGATCGGGGTGCGCATATCAGGGTTGCCGAGCTGTGCCAGTACCGATCCGTCCACATAATCGACCAGCGAATGAATCACGCTTTGAGGATGAACAACCACTTCGACCTGCGCCGGGCGGGCGTCGAACAGCCAGCACGCCTCGATCAGCTCCAGGCCCTTGTTGGCCATGGTGGCCGAATCCACGGAAATCTTGCGCCCCATGGACCAGTTCGGGTGCGCGCACGCCTGCTCGGGAGACACGGCGGCGAGCTCGGCCAGCGGGGTTTCCCGGAACGGCCCGCCGGAGGCCGTCAGGAGGATGCGGCGGACGCCGACCCGGGAAAGCCCCTGGCCGTAGTTGGTGGGCAGGCATTGGAAGATGGCGTTGTGCTCACTGTCTATGGGCAGCAGCACCGCGCCACTGTCGCGCACAGCCTGCATGAACAGCCCGCCAGACATCACCAGCGCTTCCTTGTTGGCAAGCAGTACCTTCTTGCCGGCGCGTACCGCCGCGAGCGTAGGTGGCAGGCCGGCCGCGCCCACGATGGCGGCCATGACGGCATCCACTTCGCTTGCCCGGGCCACTTCGCACAGGCCTTCTTCCCCGTACAACACGTCCGTGGCGAGCCCCGCGTCGCGCACCCGACGGGCGAACTCCGTGGCGTCATCGGCGGTCGCTACCACCACGACTTTCGGGCGATGCCGCTGGCACAACGACAGAAGGTCATCGAGGCGGGAATACCCTGTAAGGGCGTGCACTTCGTAGCGCTCGGTGTGCCGAGCGATCACATCCAGGGTGCTACGCCCTATGGAACCGGTGGCACCCAATACGGTAATGCGCTGCCTGTTACTCACATCAGGCTCCAGTTGGCGAGCCACAGCAACACGGCAAATACCGGAATGGCCGCGGTGAGGCTATCGATACGATCAAGCACACCCCCGTGGCCGGGTAGCAATTGGCTGCTGTCCTTGATACCGGCCTGACGCTTGAACATGCTTTCGGTCAGGTCGCCCACCACCGATACCAGCACCACGACCGCCGCGATCAACAGCGCGCCAATCAGTTGCCCGGCGCTCCAGCCACGGGCCAAACCGGCGAACAACGTGACCAACAGGGCGATGCCCAGGCCGCCATATAACCCGGCCCAGCTTTTGCCAGGGCTTACCGCGGGGGCGAGCTTGCGCTTGCCGAAGGCCCGGCCGGAGAAATACGCGCCGATATCGGCTACCCATACCAACACCATGACGGAGAGGATCAACCAGTTGCCCAGGCCCGAGGACCATTGCTTGAGTACCAGCAGCCCTTCCCAGGCCGGAAGCAATACCACCCAGCCGATGACCAGCTTGCGACCCACACTGGACCAGTGGCGGGTCGAGCCGGGGTATGTCATCACCAGCCAGGTCGCCGCGCCCCACCACACCACGGCCAGGGCCAGCAACCATGGCGCGAGGCCCGGCAAGGCATACAGCATCATCAGAGCCACCGCGACCAGCGCGGCGTAGCCAACCCTCAGGGCTTGGGTTTCCCAACCTGCGAGGCGAGCCCACTCCCAGGCACCCAGGGTGACGACCACGCCGATGAACAGCGCGAACCAACCGCCGTCCAGCAGGAAGAACCCGATCAGGGCCACGGGTAACAGGACGAGCGCGGTGAGTATGCGTTGTTTAAGCATCAGGCACGGGCTCCAGCCTCGACCTGCTCGCTGGTTTTACCGAAGCGACGCTGGCGGGAGGCGAAATCGGCCAGCGCTGTGCGCATGGCCTCGTGTTTGAAGTCCGGCCAGTACAGGTCGGAGAAGTACAGCTCGGCGTACGCGAGCTGCCACAGCAGGAAATTGCTGATCCGGTGTTCGCCGCCGGTGCGGATGCACAGGTCTGGCAGGGGCAGATCACCGGTAGCCAGGCAACCTTGTAGCAGCGTGGGGGTAATGTCTTCGGGGCGCAATTTGCCGGCTTGCACCTGATAAGCCAGTTGCTGGGCCGCCTGGGCGATATCCCACTGGCCACCGTAGTTGGCAGCAATCTGCAGCACGAACCGGCCAGCGCCAGCCGTCAAGGCTTCGGCTTCACGCATGGCGGCTTGCAGCTCTGGGTGAAAGCGGCTGCGGTCGCCGATGATGCGCAGGCTGATGTTGTTGTCGTTCAGGCGGCGCGCTTCTCGCCGCAACATGGTGAAAAACAGCTCCATCAGCGCGCCGACCTCTTCGGCGGGCCGCTGCCAATTCTCGCTGGAAAAGGCAAACAGGGTCAGCACCTCGACGCGCGCCTCGGCGCACACCTCGATCACCGCGCGCACGGCATCCACGCCAGCCTTGTGCCCGGCGACACCGGGCAGCAGGCGCTTTTTCGCCCAGCGATTATTGCCGTCCATGATGATCGCCACGTGCCGGGGAACGGACACGGACGCTGCCGGCTTGATCTTTTCCATGAGCACGACGGTGTCCTTAAACGGCCATCAGGTCCTTTTCTTTTTCTTCCAGCTTCTTGTCGACTTCGGCAACGTACTTGTCGGTCATTTTCTGGATTTCGTCAGCGCCACGGCGCTCTTCGTCTTCGCTGATTTCCTTGTCCTTGACCAGCTTCTTGAGCTGCGCCAAGGCATCGCGACGAACGTTGCGCACGGCTACACGCGCGTCTTCGGCCACACCGCGGGCCTGCTTGGTGTAGCCCTTGCGGGTTTCCTCGGTCAGGGCGGGCATCGGAACGCGGATGGTGGTGCCGGCGCTGCTAGGGTTCAGGCCCAGGTCGGAGTTGAGGATGGCTTTCTCGATAGCCTTGCCCAGGTCTTTGTCATGGGCAACGATCTTGAGGGTTCGCGCATCTTCGACGGTGACCGAAGCGACCTGATTGAGCGGCATCTCGCTGCCCCAGGCCGGGACTTTCACGCTTTCGAGAATGCTCGGGTGAGCACGCCCGGTACGGATGCCGCCCAGGTTGTGGGATAGCGAGTTGATAGCACCGTCCATGCGGCTTTTGGTGTCTTTCTTGATGTCGTCAATCATTACATGCCTTCCTCGATCAGGGTGCCTTCGCCGCCGCCAACCACGATGTTGAGCAGGGCGCCAGGCTTGTTCATGTTGAAGACCCGCAGCGGCATCTTGTGATCGCGGCACAAGCAGATGGCCGTAAGGTCCATCACGCCCAGCTTGCGGTCCAGCACCTCGTCGTAGGTCAACCGCTCGAACTTCTCGGCGTGCGGATCCTTGAACGGGTCTGCGGTGTACACACCGTCCACCTTGGTGGCCTTGAGCACGACGTCGGCGTCGATTTCGATACCGCGCAGGCAGGCAGCCGAATCGGTGGTGAAGAACGGATTCCCGGTGCCAGCGGAGAAAATTACCACATCGCCGCCATTGAGGTGACGCACGGCCTTGCGGCGGTCGTAGTGGTCAGTCACGCCCACCATGGAAATGGCGGACATCACGATGGCGGAGATATTGGAACGCTCCAGGGCGTCGCGCATGGCCAGGCCATTCATTACCGTCGCCAGCATGCCCATGTGGTCGCCGGTCACCCGGTCCATGCCAGCCGCGCTGAGCGCCGCGCCGCGGAACAGGTTGCCACCGCCGATGACGAGGCCGACCTGTACACCGATGCCTACCAGCTGGCCCACTTCCAGGGCCATGCGATCGAGCACCTTGGGATCGATACCGAACTCTTCGGAGCCCATCAGGGCCTCGCCGCTGAGTTTGAGCAGAATGCGTTTATAGCGAGGTTGACGACCACTCACCTGCTGGGCCATTGCGTATCTCTCCTGCGGCGTTCTTGAATATTTCAGGCATCAAGCCTGTTGCAACCGGGTGCTTCTGGCACCCGCCGAGGTTACCTTCCGGCAAGCCTACGGGGTATCACTTTGACAAAGAGGCTGCGCGCGTGAGCGGGCAGCCTCTTCGGGAGACAGCAGTGACCTGTCTTATTGCTTGCTGGCGGCAGCCACCTGGGCGGCAACTTCGTCAGCGAAGTTGTCGACAGGCTTCTCGATGCCTTCGCCCACTTTGAAGTAGGTGAAGGAAACGATTTCAGCACCGGCTTTCTGAGCCAGGGCGCCAACGGTCACTTCAGGGTTCTTCACGAACGCCTGCTCGACCAGGCTGGCTTCGGCCAGGAACTTCTTGATGCGACCGGCCACCATGTTTTCAACGATGTTGGCTGGCTTGCCCTTGATCTTCTCTTCGTTCAGCTGCATGAACACGCCTTTCTCGCGCTCGATAGCTTCCTCGGAGACTTGCGAAGGCAGCAGGAACTCAGGGTTGCTGGCGGCCACGTGCATGGCGATGTCCTTCGCCAGCTCGGTGTCGCCACCCTTCAGGACAACGGCAACGCCGATCTTGTTGCCGTGCAGGTAGGTACCTACCACGTCGCCTTCAACACGCGCCAGGCGGCGGATGTTTACGTTTTCGCCAGTTTTGCCAACCAGTACCAGACGGTCGGCTTCCATGGCTTCGATCAGGGGCTCGACAGTGGTCAGCTTGTCAGCGAAAGCCTTGTCGACGCTGGCGGCAACGAATGCCTTGAAGTCGTCCTGCAGAGCGAGGAAGTCGGTCTGGGAGTTGACTTCGAGCAGCACGGCGGTCTTGCCGTCGTCCTTGATTGCGATCGCCCCTTCGGCGGCGACGTTGCCGGCCTTCTTGGCGGCCTTGATCGCGCCCGAGGCACGCATGTCGTCGATGGCTTTTTCGATGTCGCCGCCGGCCTTGGTCAGGGCCTTCTTGCAATCCATCATGCCTTCGCCGGTACGCTCGCGCAGTTCTTTGACCAGCGCTGCAGTAATCTCTGCCATTTCAAAATCCTCTCGAACAGGTTTTCGGCCATACCGCCCGCGTATGAACGGGCATTGAAATTCTGACCCACCGGGGCCGCTTCAGCCTCGACGGGTGGCAAAAAGGGGGCCTAGCCCCCTTTTCGCTTACCGAGCCATTGTCAGGCGCGGTCGACTCAGCCTTCTACGGCCTCGCTGGCGGCGTCCTGGGCGAATTCGCCAGTGCCGGCAGCAACGTTGTTGCGACCACGGATAACGGCGTCGGCCATCGAACCCATGTACAGCTGGATTGCGCGGATGGCGTCGTCGTTGCCCGGGATCACGTAGTCAACACCTTCAGGGCTGCTGTTGGTATCGACAACGCCGATGACCGGAATGCCCAGTTTGTTTGCTTCGGTGATCGCGATGCGCTCGTGCTCGACGTCGATGACGAACAGTGCGTCAGGCAGGCCGCCCATGTCCTTGATACCACCCAGGCTGCGATCCAGTTTTTCCAGGTCGCGGGTGCGCATCAGGGCTTCTTTCTTGGTCAGCTTGGCGAAGGTGCCGTCTTCGGCCTGGGTTTCCAGGTCGCGCAGGCGCTTGATCGACTGACGGATGGTCTTGTAGTTGGTGAGCATGCCGCCCAACCAGCGGTGATCGACGTACGGCGAACCGCAACGTGCTGCTTCTTCAGCAACGATCTTGCCGGCGGAACGCTTGGTGCCAACGAACAGGATCTTGTTCTTGCCCTGGGCCAGTTTCTCGACGAAGCTCAGCGCTTCGTTGAACATCGGCAGGGTTTTTTCCAGGTTGATGATGTGAATCTTGTTGCGCGCGCCGAAAATGAACTTGCCCATTTTCGGGTTCCAGTAACGGGTCTGGTGGCCGAAGTGCACACCGGCCTTCAGCATATCGCGCATATTGACTTGGGACATGATAGTTCCTTGATAAGTCGGGTTAGGCCTCCACGCATCCGAATGATCCAACCCATGGCCTTTCGGCCCGGGCACCCAGGTCATCGTGTCGATACGTGTGTGGGTTAAAGCCAAGCGGGGTAGCCCCCCGCAAAGCGGCGCACTTTATATCACACAACGCGGCAAAGAGAAACCGCGACGAGGCCTCGTTTCTCGCCCCTTTCAGGCCGCCCGCCACCGCGCCCGCCCTGGCGCGGCTTCCCTGACCTGCCCACACGGCGCGGCGTACGTGGCCCGGCCTATGATAGAATCGCCACTTTGTACATTTATACCCGCACCGATGGTGCCGAGAGAGCCTGTATGACCGTAACCATCAAAACCCCCGAGGACATCGAAAAGATGCGCGTCGCCGGCCGCCTGGCCGCCGAGGTGCTGGAGATGATCGAGCCTTATGTGAAGCCCGGCGTCACCACCGATGAGCTCGACCGCCTGTGCCACGACTACATCGTCAATGAGCAGAAGGCCATCCCCGCCCCGCTCAACTACAAAGGCTTCCCCAAGTCGATCTGCACCTCGATCAACCACGTGGTATGCCATGGCATTCCCAACGAGAAGCCGCTCAAGGATGGCGACGTCCTGAACATCGACATCACGGTGATCAAGGATGGCTATCACGGCGACACCAGCCGCATGTTCCATGTGGGCACCGTGCCTGAGTGGGCCACCCGGCTGTCCCGCGTTACCCAGGAATGCATGTACAAGGGTATCGAAGTGGTACGGCCCGGCGCGCGCCTGGGCGATATCGGCGAAGTGATCCAGAAGCATGCGGAGAAAAACGGCTTTTCCGTGGTGCGCGAGTACTGCGGGCACGGGATTGGCAAGGTGTTCCACGAGGAGCCGCAGGTGCTGCATTACGGCCGCGCCGGCACCGGCCTGGAGCTCAAGGAAGGAATGATCTTCACCATCGAGCCGATGATCAACCAGGGCAAGGCCGATACCCGGCTGCTGGGCGACGGCTGGACGGCGATCACCAAGGATCGCAAGTTGTCGGCGCAATGGGAGCACACCGTCCTGGTCACGGCCACTGGCTACGAGATCCTCACGCTGCGGCGCGACGACACCCTGCCCCGCACCTCGGCGAACTGACGGTTGAGTACGGCTTTATAGAAGGAAGGCGATCCGATGCCGCAGGTAGATCCGGAGTTGTTCGATCGCGGCCAGTTCCAGGCGGAGCTGGCGCTCAAGGCCAGCCCCGTGGCCGCATTCAAGAAAGCCATCCGCCAGGCGCGGGAAGTGCTCGATGATCGCTTCGCCTCGGGGCGCAACGTGCGCCGGCTGGTAGAGGACCGCGCCTGGTTCGTGGATAACATCCTGCAACAGGCGTGGGCCCAGTTCGACTGGAGCGAAGAAGCCGACATCGCCCTGGTGGCGGTGGGCGGCTACGGCCGGGGCGAATTGCACCCCTACTCCGATATCGACCTGCTGATCCTGCTGGAGGACGCCGACCACGAAGTGTTCCGCGACTCCATCGAGCGGTTTCTTACGCTGCTGTGGGACATCGGCCTTGAAGTGGGACAGAGCGTACGTTCGGTCGAGGAATGCGTTGAGGAGGCGCGCGCCGACCTCACGGTAATCACCAACCTGATGGAATGCCGCACGATCGCCGGGCCGGAACGCCTGCGCAAGCGCATGCTGGAAGTGACCGCGCCGGACCAGATGTGGCCCAGCAAGGAATTCTTCCTGGCCAAGCGGGCGGAGCAGAAGGCCCGGCATCACAAGTACAACGACACCGAATACAACCTGGAACCCAACGTGAAGGGCTCCCCGGGTGGGCTGCGAGACATCCAGACCATCCTCTGGGTGGCCCGCCGCCAATATGGCACCCTCAACCTTCAGGCCCTGGCCGGGCAAGGGTTTCTGCTGGAGAACGAAGGCGACCTGCTGGCCGCGTCCCAGGAATTTCTCTGGAAAGTGCGCTATGCGTTGCACATGCTCGCTGGCCGCTCGGAAGATCGCCTGCTGTTCGATTACCAGCGGCGGATTGCCGAGTTGCTGGGCTACAAGGACAGCGACGCCAAGCTGGCCATCGAAGCGCTGATGCAGAAGTACTACCGGGTAGTGATGCGCATCGCCGAGCTGAGCGACCTGATCATCCAGCATTTCGAGGAAGAATTGCTGGCGGACGAAACCGGCACCTGCGTTACCCCGATCAATGCTCGCTTCCAGTTGCATGATGGCTACATCGAGGCAACGGCGCCCAACGTGTTCCGCCGCTTCCCGTTCGCTATCCTGGAAATCTTCGTGCTCATGGCGCAAAGCCCGGAAATCAAGGGCGTTCGTGCCGATACCATTCGCCTGCTGCGCGAGCATCGCCACCTGATCGATGACAACTTCCGTCACGATATCCGTAACACCAGCCTGTTCATCGAGCTGTTCAAGTGCGAGATCGGCATCCATCGTAACCTGCGCCGAATGAACCGCTACGGCATTCTGGGCCGTTACCTGCCCGAGTTCGGGCACATCGTGGGGCAGATGCAGCACGACCTCTTCCACATCTACACCGTGGACGCGCACACGCTCAACCTCATCAAGCACCTGCGCAAGCTGCAGTACACGCCGGTGTCGGAGATGTTCCCGCTGGCCAGCAAGGTCATGGGCAAGCTGCCCAAGCCCGAACTCATCTATATCGCCGGGCTGTACCACGATATCGGCAAGGGCCGTAACGGCGACCATTCCGAACTCGGCGCCGTGGATGCGCGGGCCTTCTGCGAACGCCACCAGCTACCACCCTGGGACAGCCGCTTGATCGTGTGGCTGGTACAGAACCATCTGGTAATGAGCACCACGGCCCAGCGCAAGGACCTTTCCGACCCACAGGTGATCCACGATTTCGCCCAGCTGGTAGGCGACGAGGCCCATCTGGATTACCTGTATGTGCTGACGGTCGCGGACATCAACGCCACCAACCCGAGCCTTTGGAATTCGTGGCGGGCCAGCCTGCTGCGCCAGCTGTACACCGAAACCAAGCGCGCGCTGCGCCGTGGCCTCGAGAACCCGCTGGACCGCGAAGAGCAGATCCGCCAGACGCAGGCGGCCGCGCTGGACATACTTGTGCGCAGCGGCACAGACCCCGACGACGTCGAGCAACTCTGGAGCCAACTGGGCGACGATTACTTCCTGCGCCATACGGCCGGGGACGTGGTGTGGCATACCGACGCGATTCTGCAGCAGCCGGCCGACGGAGGCCCGCTGGTGCTGATACGCGAAACCACCCAGCGCGATTTCGAAGGGGCAAGCCAGATCTTCATCTATGCGCCGGACCAGCACGACTTCTTCGCCGTGACCGTGGCGGCCATGGACCAGCTCAACCTGAACATCCATGACGCCCGCATCATTACCTCCAGCAGCCAGTTCACCCTGGACACCTACATCGTGCTGGACAACGACGGCGGCTCCATCGGCAACAACCCGCAGCGTATCCAGCAGATCCGCGACGGCCTTACCGAAGCCCTGCGCAACCCCGACGACTACCCGACCATCATCCAGCGGCGCGTGCCTCGGCAACTCAAGCACTTTGCCTTCGCGCCACAGGTGACCATCCTTACCGATGCTCAACGGCCCTTGACCATTCTGGAACTCAGCGCGCCGGACCGCCCTGGCCTGCTGGCGCGGCTGGGCAAGATTTTCCTGGAATTCGACCTGTCGCTGCAAAACGCGAAAATCGCCACCCTCGGCGAGCGCGTGGAAGACGTATTCTTCCTCACCGACGCCCACAACCAGCCCCTGGCCGACCCGCAGCTGTGCGCGCGCCTGCAGGACGCCATCGTCGAGCAGTTGAGCGTGCCCCAGGCGGGCGGCATAGAACTGTCTCGCCTTAGTATCTGACTTCGAGCTACCGATGAATCAAGCCCTGAGCCACTTGCAGCCCTACCCCTTCGAAAAGCTTCGCGCCCTGCTCGCGGGCACCCAGCCCGCGGAGGGCAAGGCTCACATTGCGTTGTCTATCGGCGAACCCAAGCATGCTTCGCCGGCATTCGTGGCCAAGGCACTGGCCGACAACCTCGATCAGCTGGCGGTATACCCGACCACGGCGGGGCTGCCCGCCCTGCGTGAGGCTATCGGCCGCTGGTGCGCGCACCGGTTCGGCGTGCCGGCCAACTGGATCGACCCGGCCCGCCACGTGTTGCCGGTCAATGGCACGCGGGAAGCCTTGTTCGCCTTCGTGCAAACGGTGGCCGAACGTGACCGCGACGGCTTGATCGTGAGCCCCAACCCCTTCTATCAAATCTACGAAGGGGCGGCGATCCTTGCCGGAACACAGCCGCATTACCTGCCATGCCTGGAAGAACACGGCTTCAATCCGGATTTCGACGCGGTGTCGCCGCAGGTGTGGGACCGCTGCCAGGTGCTGTTCCTGTGCTCCCCAGGCAACCCCACGGGCGCGCTGATTCCGCTGGAAACGCTGAAGTCGCTGATCGCGCTGGCGGACAAGCATGACTTCATCATTGCCGCAGATGAATGCTACAGCGAACTGTATTTCGACGAAGGCGCCCCGCCACCGGGGCTGCTCAGCGCCTGCGCGGCACTGGGCCGGTCGGACTTCAAGCGCTGCGTGGTGTTCCACAGCCTGTCCAAGCGCTCCAACCTGCCAGGGCTGCGCTCGGGCTTCGTGGCTGGTGACGCCGAAGTGCTCAAGGCATTTTTGCTGTACCGCACCTACCACGGCTGCGCCATGTCCATCCCCACGCAGTTGGCAAGCATCGCCGCATGGAGCGATGAAGATCATGTACGCGCCAACCGCGACCTGTACCGGGAGAAATTCGACGCGGTGCTCGACATCCTCGGCCCGGTAGTGGATGTGCAGCGGCCCGACGGCGGCTTTTACTTGTGGGCGGGCGTGCCCATGAGTGACGAAACGTTCTGCCGGGAGCTGTTCTGCGAACAGCATGTAACCGTGGTGCCGGGCTCTTACCTGTCTCGGGACGTAGGCGGCGTGAACCCGGGCGCGAACCGCGTGCGGATGGCGCTTGTGGCACCGCTGGCCGAGTGCGTCGAAGCGGCGAAACGTATCCGCGCTTTCGTCGAGGCCAGATAACCCCCTTTCAGCGCAACGGCTGAAACTCGCCCTTGGCCAGCGAATGGACGTCGTTGCCCAAGGCGTCCTTCGCATCCAGGTTCGCCCCCTTCGCCGCCAGCGCCGCGAGAATATCCTGGCGCTGGAACAGGGCCGCGTACATCGCGGCGGTCTGCCCGCTGCGGTTACGCTGGTCGGGGGAACAGTTGGCCGCGACCAGCCGGCGCGCAATCGCCAGCTCCCCTTTGAAGATCGCGCCCATCAGCGCGGTATTGCCTCGCGCATCCTGGGCGCAGGGGTCCGCGCCTGCCGCCAGCAGCTGATCGACGGCGGCCTGGTGGCCGTGATACGCCGCCAGGATCAGCCCGGTGTAGCCCTTTTCATCCTGGATGTTCAGATCGAAGTGGGCATCGATAAACGCTCCCAGCATGTCCGCATTGCCCTCTCGGGCCGCCTCGAAGAACAATGCCCGTAGCTGGGCCTTGGTATCGGGCGCTGCCGGTGCCGCCACCGCAGGGCCGATGAAGCCCGCAAGCAACAACATCGCAAAAAAACGCTTCATGTCGTTCCTCCTGCGCAAAGGCCCATGCCGCGCACGACATGGGCCTGAACGGGATCAGTCCTGCAGCTGGGCCGCGAGTGCCTTCACTTTGGCCAAGTCACCCCTGGCGACCTTGGTCACGCCGGTGCCGTACTCCGGGTCGGCCTTGTACAGGTACGAAAGCATGATGTTCTTGCTTCCGGCGTCGGTGGTGGCCAAGGATTCACCGAAGCTCTGGATCAGGTCCTGGCGGTCCTTCTGGCTGTACGAGCGGTACAGGTCGCCTGCCTGCTTGAAGTTCTGCTCGCGCTGAATCTTCGCCTGCTGCGTGGTGCCGTTGAGCGGCAACTGGCTGTAGCGGGCGCTGTCATCAGACTCGCGAGGGTTCAGGCGGCTGGGCTCATAGTTCACCCCAGTGGTGGTATGGCCGCCGTTCATGGCGCCGTCTTGGTTACCGTTGTTCACCGCAACGCGCGGGCGGTTGACCGGAAGGCTCAAGCCGTTGGTGCCCACGCGGTAGAGCTGGGTATCGGCATAGGCGAACACACGGCCTTGCAGCAGGCGGTCTTCCGACGGTTCGATCCCTGGCACCACGTTGGCGGGCGCCATGGCCACCTGCTCGGTTTCCTGGAAGAAGTTGTCCACGTTCTTGTTCAGTACCATCTGGCCAATCTTGCGCTCTGGCACATCGGGCCAGATCTTGGTGGCATCCAGAGGGTCGAACGCGAACTTGGCCAGATCTTCAGGCTTTAGTACCTGGATATACAGGTCCCACTTCGGGAAATCGCCCTTGCCGATGGCCTGCACCAGGTCATGGGTCATGTGGCTATAGTCCGTGGCCTGCACTTTCGCGACTTCGGCCGGGTCCAGGTTCTTCAAGCCCTGAAGGCTCTTCCAGTGAAACTTGACGTAATGAACTTCGCCTTTTGCGTTGACCAACTTGTACGCATGCACGCTGTTACCGTCCATGAAACGGTAACCGGCCGGGGTACCCTCGTTGGAATACAAAAGCGTCAGCGTGCGGGTGGCTTCCGGCACATGGGAGAAGAAATCAAAGCGGCGCGAATCATCATCAAGGTTGGTGCGTGGGTCAGGCTTGAACGCATGAACCATGTCCGGGAACTTGATCGCGTCACGAATGAAGAACGTCGGGAAGTTATTGCCTACCAGGTCCCAGTTGCCATCGGCAGTGTAGAACTTGGTGGCGAAACCGCGTGGGTCACGCAAGGTTTCGGGGGAATGGTTGCCATGCACCACTGCCGAGAAGCGAACGAATACAGGCGTATGTTCACCGGCCCGGAAAACCTTCGCCCGGGTAAGGTCGCTGAGGTCCTCGGTGGCGGTAAATTCGCCCTTGGCCCCCGTTCCCCGCGCATGCACCACGCGCTCGGGAATCCGCTCGCGGTCGAACCGCTGCAGCTTTTGAATCAGCTGCACATCCTGCAAAACGGCGGGGCCGTTTGCGCCCGCGGTTTGTGAATTCTGGTTATCCCCCACGGCCGCGCCGTTGTCGCGGGTCAAGGTGTCGGCAAATACCGACGTCATGGTCAACGCGCCAAAGGCAGCAACGCCCAGCGCCTGGCCACTCAGGCTGGTAAGTTTCATGGTATCCCTCAGATTTTTATGGTGAAAGCCACTAGGTGACTGGGGGCCAATCCTAGAGATCGATACTCACCAACCTGTAATTGAAAGCTCCTATACCACTGATAAATTAAAATTCAGAAACCATTTACAGCCCATTCTGGTAGAGCCGCGCACAAACTTATTAGTGCGCGCGAATAGCATTGCTATCGCCTTACCAGCAACTTCAAAAGTGTAATTAAAACGACAAGAATCTTCGGCGCGTCTCACAACCTTTGGAAACACCCCGGTGATGGCGACCACGCGGTCATGGCGCCAACGGGAGCGATGCCGCATAATTCACGACCTTTCAGTTTCAGGAGCACAGGCTGGGGCCCATCGGGCCGCCGCTTCACGCACATGGCTTACACACTTTTCGGCATCAAGGCGTGCGACACCATGAAAAAAGCCCGCGGCTGGCTGGATGAACATGGCATCGCCTACAGCTTCCATGACTACAAGGCCCAGGGCATCGACCGCGAACATCTGCAGCGCTGGTGCGAGGCCCATGGCTGGGAAACCGTGCTCAATCGCGCGGGCACCACCTTCCGCAAGCTACCGGACACCGACAAGGCTGGCCTGGACCAGGCCAAAGCCATCGAGCTGATGATGGCCCAGCCGTCGATGATCAAGCGCCCGGTACTCGACCTCGGCGACCGAACCCTCGTGGGTTTCAAGCCAGACCACTACGCAGCGGCCCTGAGCTGATCAGCCGGCCCTGCCCTTCAAGAGGAACATCGCATGTCTAGCACACTGTTCAGCCTGGCCTTCGGCGTCGGCACCCAGAACCGCCAGGGCGCCTGGCTGGAAGTTTTCTACGCCCAGCCACTGGTCTCGCCTTCCGAGGCGCTGGTCAATGCCATCAGCGGCCCGTTGGGGTATACCGGTGGCAATCAGGCGATCGCCTTCACCACCACTCAGGCCTCGCAACTGGCCGAGGCGCTGAAGGCGATCGACCCGGCACAAGCTGCCCTGCTGACCCGCCTGGCTGAAAGCCAGAAGCCCCTGGTCGCCACATTGCTGGCTCAAGACGCCGCGCTCACCTCCACCCCCGAGGCGTACCTGAAGCTGCACCTGTTGTCGCATCGCCTGGCACGGCCGCACGGCCTGAACCTGGCGGGCATCTTCCCACTGCTGCCGAACGTGGCCTGGACCAGCCAGGGCGCGATCGACCTGGCCGAACTTTCCGAGCGCCAACTCGAGGCACGCCTGAAGGGCAAGCTGCTGGAAGTGTTCTCGGTGGACAAATTCCCGAAAATGACCGACTACGTGGTGCCCGCCGGCGTGCGCATCGCCGACTCGGCACGGGTACGCCTGGGCGCCTACATCGGCGAAGGCACCACCATCATGCACGAAGGCTTCGTGAACTTTAACGCTGGCACCGAAGGCCCTGGCATGATCGAAGGCCGCGTATCGGCCGGCGTATTCGTGGCCAAGGGTTCGGACCTGGGCGGTGGCTGCTCCACCATGGGTACCCTTTCCGGCGGCGGCAACATCGTGATCAAGGTGGGCGAAGGCTGCCTGATCGGCGCCAACGCGGGTATCGGCATTCCCTTGGGCGACCGCAACACCGTGGAGGCTGGCCTGTACATCACCGCCGGCACCAAGGTTGCGCTGCTCGATGAAGCCAACCAGTTGGTCAAAGTGATCAAGGCACGTGAACTGGCGGGCCAGAACGACCTGTTGTTCCGCCGCAATTCCGAAACCGGCGCGGTCGAATGCAAGACGCACAAGTCGGCCATCGAGCTCAACGAAGCGCTGCACGCCCACAACTGATGACGGCGACCGGGGCGGCCTGATCCCCGCCCTGGCGCCAGGGTCCCGAGCATGTCTGAGCCTTCTCCCTGGCGGGGGGATTTCCCCGCGCTCGCCGCGCTCGAGCGGCAGCAGCAAACCTACCTGGACAGCGCCGCCACCTCGCAGAAGCCACAGGCCATGCTGGATGCGCTGACCCACTATTACGCGCATGGCGCCGCCAACGTGCACCGCGCGCAACACCTTCCCGGCGCGCTCGCCACCCAGGCATTCGAAGAGTGCCGCGAGAAGGTCGCGCAATGGCTGCATGCCGGCGCGCCGGCCCAGGTGATCTTCACTCATGGCGCCACATCGGCGCTCAATCTGCTGGCCTACGGGCTGGAGCACCTGATTGCCACCGGTGACGAGATCGCCGTCAGCGCCCTGGAGCACCATGCCAACCTGTTACCGTGGCAACAGCTGGCCTTGCGGCGCGGTGCTCGGCTGGTGGTGCTGCCCGCCGATGCGCTCGGGCGCGTGGATACAGCCGAGGCCGAAGCGCTGATCGGGCCACGCACCCGCATCCTGGCGGTCACGCAGTTGTCCAACGTGCTGGGCACCCAACAACCGCTGGCCCCGCTGCTGGCGCTCGCGCGGCGGCACGGCGCCCTTTCGGTGGTCGATGGCGCGCAAGGCGTGGTGCATGGGCGGCAGAACGTTGCGGCGCTGGGCTGTGATTTCTATGTATTTTCCGCCCACAAACTGTACGGGCCCGACGGCGTGGGCGTGCTTTATGGCCGCAGTGAAGCGCTCGGGAAACTGCGGCACTGGCAGTTCGGCGGGGAAATGGTGCATCAGGCCGACTACGACCAAGCCAGCTTCCATCCGGCGCCTTTGGGTTTCGAAGCCGGCACCCCACCCATCGCCGGCGTGATCGGCCTGGGGGCTACGCTCGACTGGCTCGCTTCGCTGGATACACAAGCCGTGCTGGCACACGAACACAGGTTGCATCAGCAACTGCTGCGTGGGTTGGGCGACCGTGAAGGCATTCGCGTGCTTGGCGCGCCGGACACGGCCCTGGCCTGCTTTGTAGTGAATGAGGTGCACAACGCCGACCTCGCTCACTTGCTCACCGACCAAGGCATCGCGGTACGCGTGGGGCAGCATTGCGCGATGCCGTTGTTCAAGCGCCTTGGGCTCAACGGCGCCATTCGGGTTTCCCTCGCCATGTACAACGATTCGAATGACCTGCAGCGCTTTTTCCACGCGCTGGACCGTGCACTGGAGCTGCTGCGATGAGCCTTTCACCTGAAGCCGCCGAGGCCGCGGAACGCTTTGCCGCCTGCGGCTCGTGGGAAGCCCGCGCCCGCTTGCTGATGCAGGAAGGTGACCGCCTGGCACCGCTGGCCCCGGAGGAGCGTAACGACGCCAACCGGGTTCATGGCTGCGAAAGCCTGGTATGGCTCGTCGGTGAGCCGCGCGAAGGGCGCTGGTACTTCCGCGCCGGCACCGACGCCCGATTGCTCCGCGGTTTGCTGGCGCTGCTGCTGGCGCGGGTCAATGGCCTGGATTCGCAAGCGCTGGCGGCGCTGGACCTCCAGCAATGGTTTGCCAGCCTTGGGCTGCAGCGCCAGCTCACCCCTTCTCGCAGCAACGGGTTGAACGCGGTACTGCAACGCATCAAGGCTTTGGCTGGTTGATACCTGTTTGCGCCTTGGCCACCAGCTTGTCCACCACTCGGCTGGCGGCAACCATGCCGAAGGTTGCGGTAACCATCATCACCGCGCCGAAGCCGCCGGCGCAGTCCAGCTTCACCCCCTCGCCCACGAACGCCTTGGTGGCGCATACGGTGCCGTCCGCCCCGGGGTAGCGCAACTGCTCGGTGGAGAACACACAGGGCACGCCATAGTTGCGTGAGGTATTGCGGGAGAAGCCGTAATCCTTGCGCAGCAACGAACGTACTTTCGAGGCGAGCGGGTCGTTCCAGGTGCGGTTGAGGTCCACGATGGCGATTTGAGTCGGATCCACCTGGCCGCCTGCCCCACCTGTGGTCACGATCGGCAGCTTGCGCCGTTTGCACCAGCCGATCACGGCTGCCTTGGCGTTTACGCTGTCAATGCAGTCCAGCACGTAGTCCAGTTCGTCGGTGAGGTACTGGGCCAGGTTTTCCTTCGTCACGAAATCCACCACCGCATGCACCTTGCACGCCGGGTTGATGGCCCTCAACCGCTGCGCCAGTACCTCCACCTTGGGCTGGCCTACGTTGCCTTCCAGTGCGTGGGATTGCCGGTTGGTGTTGCTCACGCACACGTCATCCATGTCGAACAGGGAAATTTCGCCCACCCCGGTGCGCGCCAGCGCCTCGGCGGCCCACGACCCTACCCCGCCCACACCCACCACCGCCACGTGCGCGGCCTGCAATCGGGCCAGGCCCGCCGCGCCATACAGGCGGGCTACCCCGCCAAACCTTGGATCATCACTGCTCATTGCCATACCTCGTCGAGCGAACGGCAATTATACGGACAGTCGCGCCCAGGCGAAGCCAAAGCCGATATTCATCACCGGTAGCAACTTTCGGCGCCGTCTGGTTTCAGCTGTTGAAGAATCGCAAGGACGTTGTCATTAAATGCCTACACGCAAGTTGGGCCTGAACCTGGTGACGGTGGTGGCGATCGCCGCGCTGTTCATGGGGTGCTGGGCGCTGATCAACCGCCCGGTGTCCGCGCCCGATTGGCCGGATCGGATTTCAGGTTTCTCATATTCACCGTTTCGGCTGGGGCAGAATCCCCAAGCCGATCGCTACCCCAGCGACGAAGAAATCCGCGCGGACCTGGAACAACTCAGCCGCTACACCGAAAGCGTACGCACCTATTCGGTGGCCGGCAGCCAGGCGGATGTGGCGCGGCTGGCTGAAGAAGCGGGGATGCAGCTCACCCTGGGAATCTGGATCGGCAACGACCTGGCCCGTAACGAGCAGGAAATCGCCACCGGCATCGAGCTTGCCAACCATTACCGCAGTGTGGTGCGCGTAGTGGTGGGCAACGAGGCGCTGTTTCGCCAGGAGGTCACGCCAGGGCAGCTGATTGGCTATCTGGACCGCGTGCGCGCCGCGGTGAAGGTGCCGGTCACCACGTCCGAACAGTGGCATATCTGGAACCATCACCCTGAACTCGCTGGGCATGTGGACCTCATCGCCGCGCACATTCTGCCCTACTGGGAATTTGTGAAGATGGAGGACGCCGGTCAGTTCGTGCTGGAACGCGCCAAGGAACTGCGCCAGCAATTCCCGAAGAAACAGCTGTTGCTGTCGGAGGTGGGCTGGCCGAGCAATGGCCGCATGCGCGGCGGCGCCGATGCCAGCCAGGCCGACCAGGCCATATACCTGCGCAAGCTGGTCAATACGCTCAACCGCCGCGGCTATGACTATTTCGTGATCGAAGCCTACGACCAACCATGGAAGGCCAGCGACGAAGGCGCGGTGGGCGCGTACTGGGGCGTGTTCAACGCAGCGCGCCAGCCCAAATTCAATTTCACCGGGCCGGTGGTGGCCATTCCCCAATGGCGCCTGCTGGCTACCGCGTCGGCCGTGCTCGCGCTGGTGGCGCTGGCTTTGTTGCTGATCGACGGTTCCGCCCTGCGCAACCGTGGCCGCGCCTTTCTCACGTTCATCGCCTTTTTGTGCGGCTCGGTGCTGGTATGGATCGCCTACGACTACAGCCAGCAATACAGCACCTGGTTCAGCGTGACCGTGGGCTGCCTGCTGGCGCTTGGCGTGGTGGGCGTGGCGATTGTGCTGCTGACCGAGGCGCACGAGCTGGCCGAAGCGGTGTGGACACGCAAGCGTCGGCGCTCGTTCGCGCCCGTGGAAGGCGCCGAGGCCTACCGCCCCAAGGTATCGATCCATGTGCCGTGCTACAACGAGCCGCCCGCGATGGTGAACGCCACCCTCGACGCGCTCGCCGCCCTGGATTACCCTGATTTCGAAGTGTTGGTCATCGATAACAACACCCAGGACCCAACCGTATGGCAACCGGTTGCCGCCCATTGCGCCGCGCTCGGGCCGCGGTTCCGGTTCTTCCACGTGGCCCCGCTGGAAGGCTTCAAGGGCGGCGCCCTGAATTACCTGTTGGGCCATACCGCCAGCGATGCCGAAGTGGTGGCGGTGATCGACTCCGATTATTGCGTGGACAGCAACTGGCTCAAGCATATGGTGCCGCACTTCGCCGACCCCCGCATTGCCATCGTGCAGAGCCCTCAGGATTATCGCGACCATGAAGACAGCCTGTTCAAGCGGTTGTGTCACCTGGAGTACCAAGGGTTCTTCCAGATCGGCATGATCACCCGCAACGACCGCGACGCGATCATCCAGCATGGCACCATGACGCTTACCCGCCGCAGCGTGCTGGACCGCCTGGGCTGGGCCAAATGGTGTATTTGCGAAGATGCCGAACTGGGCTTGCGAGTGTTCGAGCAAGGTTTGTCCGCCGCCTACCATCCGCACAGCTATGGCAAGGGCCTGATGCCCGACACGTTCAGCGCCTTCAAGAAACAGCGGGTGCGCTGGGCGTATGGCGCGGTGCAAATCCTCAAGCGCCATGCCCGGGCCCTGCTGCTAGGGCGTGAAGGGCAGCTCAGCCGGGGCCAGCGCTATCACTTCGTGGCCGGTTGGCTGCCATGGATCGCCGACGGCATGAACATCTTCTTTACCTTCGGCGCCTTGCTGTGGTCCGGCGCGATGATCATCGTGCCCAACCGCGTGGAGCCGCCGCTGCTGGTGTTTGCCATACCGCCGTTGGCGCTGTTCGCCTTCAAGGTAGGCAAGATGCTGTTCCTTTATCGCCGGGCCATGGGCTTGCCGCTACGGCGCGGCCTGTGCGCGGCGGTCGCCGGGCTGGCCCTGTCCCATACCATCGGCAAGGCAGTGTTGTACGGGCTGTTCACCAAAAGCATGCCGTTCGTTCGCACGCCCAAGCTGGCCCGGGCCCACGGCGTGAGCATGGCCTTGAGCGAAGCACGCGAGGAGCTGTACGTGGTGGTACTTCTCTGGGGCGCGGCCATCGGCATTTGCCTGGCCCAGGGGCTGCCCAATTCCGATGCCCGTTGGTGGCTGGTGATGTTGCTGGTGCAGGCCTTGCCCTACCTGTCGGCGGTGGCCATGGCCGTGGTATCGGCGGCCCCCCGGCTGCGTCGCGCGGCGAAGGTAGCGATGGGGGATGCCTGAGCGGCGCGCCCGGCGGGCGTTTTTGCTTTACCATACGCAGCCTTTTTACCGCCTTGCCCGGAGTGACCCATGACGGCCGCCGCTGATCTTTCGCCCACCCTTGCCCTGGCCTGCGAGCTGATCCGGCGCCCTTCGATCACCCCGCTGGACGCCGACTGCCAAGGCCTGATGATGCAGCGGCTCGCGGCCGCGGGTTTCGCCCTGGAGCCCATGCGTATCGAAGACGTGGATAACTTCTGGGCCCGCCACGGCAAACAGGACGGCCCGGTGCTGTGCTTCGCCGGCCATACCGATGTGGTGCCCACGGGCCCGGCCGAACAGTGGCAGCACAAACCGTTCGATGCGCTGATCGATGCCGACGGCATGCTCTGTGGCCGTGGCGCCGCCGACATGAAAGGCAGCCTTGCCGCGATGGTGGTGGCCGCCGAGCGGTTCGTGAAGGACTACCCCGATCACCGTGGCGCGCTCACGTTCCTGATCACCAGCGACGAGGAAGGCCCGGCCCACCACGGTACCAAGGCCGTGGTGGAGCGGCTGCGGGCGCGCAACGAACGGTTGGACTGGTGCATCGTGGGCGAGCCATCCAGCACAAGCCTGGTTGGCGATGTGGTGAAAAATGGCCGCCGCGGTTCCCTCGGGGCCACGCTCAAGGTACGCGGCAAGCAGGGCCACGTGGCCTACCCGCACCTGGCTCGCAACCCCATTCACCTCGCCGCGCCCGCCCTGGCGGAGCTCACCAGCGAGCACTGGGACAGCGGCAACGCATTCTTCCCGCCCACCAGCTTCCAGATCTCCAACATCAACGGCGGCACCGGCGCGACCAACGTGATCCCGGGCGAGCTGACCGTGGTGTTCAACTTCCGCTTCTCCACCCAAAGCACGGTCGAAGGCCTTCAGCAGCGGGTCAGCGCCATTCTGGACAAGCACGGGCTGGACTGGCATATCGACTGGGCGCTTTCCGGCCTGCCGTTCCTCACCCAGCCGGGCGACCTGCTGAGCGCGGTGGCCGGCGCGATCAAGAGCGTCACCGGCCGCGACACTCAGCCGTCCACCAGCGGAGGCACCAGCGATGGCCGCTTCATCGCCACGCTGGGCACGCAGGTGGTGGAACTGGGCCCGGTCAATGCCACCATTCACCAGGTGGACGAGCGAGTACTGGCCAGCGACCTGGACCTGCTCACTGAAATCTACTACCACACCCTCGTGAAGCTGCTTGCCTGATGCTGACCTGCCCGCTGTGCTCCGCCCCGCTCGCGGCCGCCGACAATGGTGTGGCCTGCCCCGCAGGCCATCGGTTCGACCGCGCTCGCCAGGGTTATCTCAACCTGCTTCCTGTGCAGCACAAGAACAGCCGCGCGCCAGGTGACAACCAGGCCATGGTCGATGCCCGCCGCGCCTTCCTCGACGAGGGCCACTATGCGCCGGTGGCCAACCGGCTGGCCGAACTGGCTCGTGAACGCCAACCCCGCCACTGGCTGGACATCGGCTGCGGCGAAGGCTATTACACCGCGCAGCTGGCGGATGCGCTTCCGGGCGCCGAAGGCTTTGCCCTGGATATTTCCCGCGAGGCGGTCAAGCGTGCCTGCCGCCGTGCCCCGCACGTGAACTGGCTGGTGGCGAGCATGGCCCGGGTGCCGCTCGCCTCGGCCTCCTGCGATTTCATCGCAAGCGTGTTCAGCCCGCTGGACTGGAACGAGGCCCACCGCCTGCTGCGCCCGGGTGGTGGCCTGATGAAGGTCGGCCCCACCCGCGATCACCTGATGGAGCTGCGCGAGCAGCTGTACGACGAAGTGCGCGAATACGTGGATGACAAGCATCTGGCGCTGGCGCCCGAGGGCATGGTATTGGCCCACTCCGAGGTACTGACCTACCGGCTGCGCTTGATTGCCGGTGATACCCGGGCCAACCTACTGGCGATGACACCCCATGGCTGGCGGGCCAGCGCCGAACGTCGTACCGCGCTGATCGAGCGGCCTGGCCCGTTCATGGTAACCGTGGCCATGCGATACGATTATTTTGTCAATGAGCGCGGCGCTGCCCCGGCAGCCCCATGAGCCTTCACTCCAGCGAGCCGAGCATGCAGCAACCGGATATCGAGATTTACCTCAAGGACGCCGACGTGGATCACAAGGCGATCACCGCCTGGCTGACCACCGCGCTCGGCCCTTGCACCGCCTGGGCGCAAAAAGGCCAGGTATGGAAATGCACCGCGGGCGACATTCCCGTCACCTGGGTACCGCTGGCGGTAGGCAAATGGAACAGCCTGTTCCTGGAAAGCGACCGCACCCCCTGGGCCGACGACCTGGCCTGTGCCCGCGCCGCCCATGCCGCCCTTGGCGTGGAAGTGCGCTGCGCCCCGGGCGGCTGGTTGGAAGAGGAAGGCGAGGAAGATGCCGATCGCTGGATCCGGGTGAGCGCCGATGGCGAGCAGGAGATTACCTGGCGGACCTGAATGAGTAATCGCTGTGGGAGCTGGGGGGCCGGCCTTCCGGCGCAACCGCAGGCGAGCTCGTCAACAAGGGCGTACAAGGCATTCTTGCCGTGATCTGTCACACTATGCGCTTGTTAACCTGAGCCTGCCCGAATGTCCCCCTCTGTATTGCACCGCGTCGTATCCAGTGCACTGCGTCGGATCCTTTACCTGTGGGTCCGCTCGGAAACCATCAATCCCAACGTGGGCGCCGGCCTGGACCGCAGCCGGCCCATCGTTTACGTGCTTGAATCCCCCGCCGCCACCGACCTCGCCGTGGTCGACCACGAATGCAAGCGCCTCGGGCTGCCGCGGCCGGTATTGCCAGTGGCGCTGGGCGCGCTGGTCGAACCCCGTGCGCATTTCTACCTTACCCCGGCCGCCGACTGGCTGGGGCGGCAAGACAAGCGCGGCGCCCCACCGGCGTTGCAGCGGCTGGTGGCCGCTTGCGCCGGCTACCCGGGCGAGGACGCCTTGATCGTTCCCGTCAGCGTATTCTGGGGGCTGTCGCCAGATAGCGAATCCAGCCCCTGGAAGCTACTGTTCGCTGACAGTTGGGCGGTCACCGGCCGGTTGCGCCGGCTGGTCACGGTCCTGATCCTTGGCCGCAAGACCCGGGTGCAGTTCGCGCCAGCGATTTCCCTGCGCACCCTGGTGGACGCGGGCAAGGGCCCGGAGCGCACCGTGCGCATGGCCCAGCGCCTGCTGCGGGTTCACTTTCGCCAGCAGAAAGCCGCGGTCATCGGCCCGGATATCTCCCACCGCCGCCACCTGGTCAAGGGGCTGATTCACGCGCCATTGGTGCGCGAAGCCATCGCCGAAGAAGCCGCCCGGGAGAAAATGACCCCTGAACGGGCCGAGGCCCAGGCGCTGCGGTACGGCAACGAGATCGCCTCGGATTACACCTACACCGCGATCCGTTTCCTGGAAGTGGTACTGAGCTGGTTCTGGAACAAGATCTACGACGGCATCAAGGTGAGCCAGATCCAGCAAGTGCAGGAAGTCGCGCCGGGGCACGAGGTAATCTACGTACCCTGCCATCGCAGCCATATCGATTACCTGCTGCTGTCCTACCTGTTGTTCCGCAACGGCCTCACCCCGCCGCACATTGCCGCGGGTATCAACTTGAACATGCCGGTGATCGGCAGCCTGCTGCGCCGTGGCGGCGCGTTCTTCATGCGCCGTACGTTCAAGGGCAACCCGCTCTATACGGCGGTGTTCAACGAATACCTCCACACCTTGTTCACCAAGGGCTTCCCGGTGGAGTATTTCGTGGAAGGCGGGCGTTCGCGCACCGGGCGGATGCTGCGGCCAAAGACCGGCATGCTGGCGATCACCTTGCGCAGCTACCTGCGTTCCTCTCGCACGCCGATCGTGTTCGTGCCGGTGTATATCGGCTATGAGCGTGTGCTCGAAGGCAGGACCTACCTGGGCGAGCTCCGCGGGGCCAGCAAGAAGAAAGAGTCCCTGTTCGACATCTTCAAAGTGCTGGGCGCGCTCAAGCAGCGCTTTGGCCAGGTGTCGGTGAATTTCGGCCCGCCTATCAAGCTTACGCAGTTCCTCGACGCCGAGCAGCCTGGCTGGCGCGCCGAGCCATCAGCGGCAGACTTCAAGCCCGCCTGGTTGAACCCGGTGACGAACCGCCTGGGCGAACGGGTGGCATGCAGCATCAACGAAGCCGCGGCCATCAACCCGGCGAACCTCGTGGCGCTGGCGTTGCTGTCCACCTCCCGGCAGGCGCTGGACGAAACCGCCCTGGTGCGGGTGCTGGACCTCTTCCTGGGCTTGCTGCGCACTGTGCCCTACTCGCCGTACACCACCCTGCCGGAGGGCGACGGCCAGGCGTTGATCGACCACGTCAAGGGCATGGGCCTGGTAGCCGAGCAAACCGATGCCCTGGGCCGCATCCTGTACCTCAACGAGCAGAATGCCGTGCTCATGACGTACTACCGTAACAACGTGCTGCACGTGCTCGCGTTGCCGGCCCTGCTCGCCAGCCTGTTCCAGAGCTCGGCGCGGATCAGCCGCGAACAGGTGTTGCGCTTCGCCAGGGCCCTCTACCCTTACCTGCGCGCCGAGCTGTTCATTCGCTGGTCGGTGGACGAACTCGATGGGGTGATGGACCAATGGCTGGACGCGTTCGTCAGCCATGGCCTGCTACGCCACGAGGCTGGCACCTACCTGCGCCCGGCACCCAGCTCGCGGCAATTCGTGTTGCTGACCCTGCTGGCGCGCGGCATTACCCAGACCCTGCAGCGCTTCTACATGGCCATCGCCTTACTGCTCAATCACGGCCAGTACGGGCTTACGGCTGAAGCCCTGGAGGACCTGGCCACGGTAATGGCGCAGCGGCTGTCTATCCTCCACGGCCTGAACGCGCCTGAATTCTTCGATAAAACCTTGTTCCGTCACTTCATCCAGGCGCTGGTGGACACCGGTGTGGTCCATCGCAACGAAGCAGGCAAACTGGGTTATCAGGAAGGGCTGGGGGAACTGGCCGAAGGCGCCGCCAAGCGTGTGCTTTCGGCGGAGGTCCGCTTGTCTATCCGGCAAGTCACGCTGCACCGCAACGAAGACCTGGCGGTTGAAAGCACGGGCGCGGTCCCTGAAGCGTTGTTGGCCGACCCGCCTGGCCACACAGCGCCCGATCCGCACCCCGCCGACAAGGACAATCGGCCCGGCGTGTAAAGGTGCCCGGCGGGCGGTGCAATGCCGCCCGCTTCGGATGTTCCCTCACTGCGCCCCAAGGCAGGATCCGTTACAGTGCCCCGACCTTTTGTTCCGGAGCGTCCTGTGAAAACCCTCGCCGCATTGTTCGTTTCCCTGTTGTTGACCGGCTGCCACCACTGGCCCGCCACTACCTCGCTCAAGGGCGAAGCGTTCTACCTGCAACGCATAGCCCTGCCGCCCACGGCGGTACTGAGTGTGACGCTGGCTGATGTGTCGCTGGCGGACGCGCCGGCCAAGCCGCTGGCCCGCTATACCGGCGCCGCCGGGGCGCAGGTGCCTATCTCCTTTGAATTGAGCTACGATCGCGGCCTCGTTGCCCCTGGGCACCGCTATGCTTTGACTGCACGCATCGAGGCGGCCGGAGAGTTGCTGTGGATCAACACCCAAGCCTATCCCGTTGCGCTCGATGGCAGCGATCCGCAGCCGCTGCGCATCAAGCTCGACCCGGTTCGTTGACTTCCCTTCCGCCTATCAGGTGCCGCCATGTTCCGTAAAACCACTACTGTGCTCACCCTTTGCGCCGGCGCCCTGTTGGCAGCCCAGGCGTGCGCGCTGTCGCTGAGCGACCTGTCCCAGGCCGATGCCAGCGGCGGCTTGAAAGACGCCCTCAGCCAAGGCGCCCAGATCGCGGTCAAACAGCTGGGCACACCCGGTGGCTTCAGCGCCAACCCACAGGTGCGTATCGAGTTGCCCGGCAAGCTGGGCAAGGCCAGCAAAATGCTCAAGCAGTTTGGCCTCGGCCCTCAGGTAGAAGCGTTGGAGACCGGCATGAACACGGCGGCGGAAGCCGCGGTCCCCCAGGCACAAGCGATTCTGGTGGATGCGGTGAAGCAGATGACGGTCGCCGACGCCAAGGGCATTTTGGCCGGTGGCGCCAACTCCGCCACCCAGTACCTGGACAAGACCAGCCGCGAGCAGATCCGCGCCAAGTTCCTCCCTATCGTCAAGCAGAACACTGACCGCATCGGCCTGGCGCAGAAATTCAACGCTGTGGCTGGCCAGGCGGCGACTCTGGGCGCGGACCCGAAAGTCAGCAGCATCGAAGGTTATGTGACCGACAAGGCGCTGGACGGCCTGTTCGAGGTCATCGCCAGCCAGGAGCAGAACCTGCGCAAAAACCCCGCCGGGGCCGCTACCAGCCTGGCGAAAAAGGTATTCGGCAGCCTGTAACGGCGCTCAGGCCTTGAGGGATTTCCTGGCGTAGATGTCGTAGCGGCTCGATTTGCCTTCCAGGGTGAACGAAGGCGTCGGCCCTTCGATGGGCGGCGCCTTGCGCGGGCGCTTCACCGTGACCCGGTGGGTAGCGAGCGCCAGGGCTGCTTCGAGTAACGCCGGCGCGTCCAGGTCATCCCCTACCAAAGGGCGGAACAGGCGCATTTCCTTTTTCACGAGCGCGCTCTTTTCGCGGTGAGGGAACATCGGGTCCAGATAGACCACCTGCGGTATATCGCCCTGCCAGGCCCGCATCAGCTCGATGGCATTACCCTGATGCAGGGCCATGCGAGCCACAATCCCACCTACCTCGGCATCAACGCGGGCCCGCTCCAGGCCATCGCGCAGCAGCTGGGCGATGATGGGCTGGCGCTCGATCAGGTCCATCCGGCAGCCCAGGGTTGCCAACACAAAAGCATCCTGGCCCAGCCCGGCGGTAGCATCCAGCACGTGGGGCCGCACGCCAGGTTGCAGGCCAGCCGCCTTGGCGATCATCTGGCCGCTGCCCCCTCCAAACTGCCGCCGGTGCGCCGCGCCGCCTTCCAGGAAGTCCACCCACACCGGGCCTGGCGCATCGGCGCCGAGTTGTTGCAGTTGCACGCCCGCTGGCCCCACCTGCAAGGCGAACTCCGCGTCGTCCACGGCCAGCGGCAGCCCAAGGCTGGCCGCCAGCGCCTGGGCAGCAGGAATGAAGGCTTCGCCCAATGGCGTGACCTGGATGCGGCATACCGCCTGTCGCTGTTGCATGGGGTGTACTCGAAAGGGTTAAATCTTTGCCGCTGGCGGCCGATAGTCACTGTGTCCGGTATTTTGCCAGAGCCAAGCAGCCCACTGAACGCCATGACCGATCTGATTTCCCCACCTGTTGGTTATTTGTCTCCGGTTGGCAATTACAGCCGGCGCAATACCCAGACCCTGGGCGGGGTGAGTCATCTGTGGCAGGATTTTTTTGCCAGCGCGCTGAAAGCCGAAGGCGAAGCAGCCGAAGCCCCGGAGGGCGAAGGCGCTCCTTTGCAGCTTCCGGCCCCTGCATCGGCAGAAAGCCAAGGGGTAGCTGCCACCGAATGGCTGGGCAAGGTACACGAACAACGCGATTGCGAGATCGCCGAGAAGGTAATCGAGCCACCCAAGCCGCTCTTCCTGCCGATAGCCGAATTCGAAACCGACCTGCTGCCGCCGGCGAATGTGCCGTATCCACCCGAAGAAGTGCTGGCGATGCAGTACGAGCTGGACCTGGACACCGGCTGGCGCCGCCCCTTGGTAATGGCCAACGGCAAACCGGTGCCCGAGCCGGGCCCCGCGCCGAAGCCGCGGGCGCTGTACCTGCCTATCGCCGAGTTCGAGACCAACCTGCTGCCGCCACCGAACGTGCCGTTCGAGGAGCACACCCTCATCCATCAGCAGCGTGAGTTCGATTTCGATACCGGCTGGGCGCGCCCCATCGTATTGCAGAACCTGCGCGTCACGGCCTGAGTGCTCTCGCGACCCGCGGGGGCGGGCTATGCGACAATAGCGCCTTTCTTCCAAGCCGCCTCACTGGCCCGAGACTGCCCATGACGCTCCCTTCCACCTGCCCCGCCTGCGGCGCGGCCAATGCCTGTGCGATGGCAACTGGCGACGCTACGTCTTGCTGGTGCTTCAGCGTGACGGTAAACCCAGCCGCCGTGGCGGCGCTGCCTGAAGCAGCACGGGGCACGGTATGCCTGTGTCAGCGCTGCGCCAGCGGCTTGCGCGAAGGCGAAGAACGACCGCCCGAGGCTGGCAATGCGGATTGACCGTTTCGTGGCCAACCTGCCAGGGTTCAACCGCCAGCAGGCACGGCTCGCGCTGGCGCTGGGGCAGGTGGTGGTGGATGGGCAGCCGGTGCACGACCCCTGCCTGGATATTCGCCCGTTCAATGCGGTGGTGGTTCGCGGCCAGGTGGAGCAGGCAGGGTACCCGGCCCGCTATCTGATGCTGCATAAGCCGGCAGGCTGCGTGAGCGCCACGTGCGACCCGGAACACCAGACCGTGCTAGACCTTTTGCCCGAAGGCGAGCGCGCCGACCTGCACCTGGCCGGCCGGCTGGATTACAACACCACAGGCCTCATGCTGCTCACCAATGACGGGCACTGGTCTCGGCGCCTCACCCAGCCCGACAGCAAGCTGCCAAAGCTTTATTACGTGGAAACAGAGCAGCCCATCGAGCCGCACTACGCCGAAGTATTCGCCACTGGCCTGTACTTCGCCTATGAGAACCTGACCACGCGGCCGGCACGGCTGACACTGCTGGGGCCGCACCAGGCGCACCTTACCCTTGAGGAAGGCCGCTATCATCAGGTCAAGCGCATGTTCGGGCATTTCCAGAACAAGGTCACCCGCCTGCATCGGGTCGCGGTGGGCCCGCTCACGCTAGACCCCACGCTTGCGCCTGGCCAATCGCGGCCGTTGACGGCTTTGGAACTGGAAAGCCTGGCATCGGTGGCGGCATAAAGTCACATTCACGGCCTACCGCTCGGCTGGAAATGCCACCGGCGGGCGCGAATCGCTTTGCACCCTCGGCCATTGCCTGCTTGACTGCACTCAAGGCGGTCACCGGCTGACCGACCAGTATTGGTTGTCCCTCCTAGAAACACCCACCGATTGCCATGCGCCGGCATTTCTCGCGCTATCGGTTCTGCCCTCCTAACAACAGCCGTCGGCGTCTCGACCGACCTGGGCCCCCTTCAAGGCAATTGCCTACCTGTCATGAACACCGTGCAAAGTCGATTGCGCGAATACCCGTTTCTTTGCCAGGAGTCGACGACTATGAGGCCAGAAAACGCTGTATTGGATATCCAGGGACAGTACCGGGTTTACACGGAATTTTATCGCGCGGATGCAGACGCGCCGACGATTATCCTTATCAACGGTTCGTTGGCCACTACCGCCTCCTTCGCGCAAACCGTTCGCAGCCTGCAGCCGTACATGAACGTGGTGCTGTACGACCAGCCGTATGCGGGCCGCTCGCAACCTCACAACACGTTCGACCGGCTGATCAGCAAGGAGGACGAAAGCCACATCCTGCTCGAGCTGATCAGCCACTTCCGCGCCGAGCACCTGATGTCGTTTTCCTGGGGTGGCGCGTGCGCGCTGCTGGCGCTGGCTCAACGGCCGCCGACCATCGAGCGCGCGGTGATCAGTTCGTTTTCCCCACGGGTAAACGGCCCGATGCGCGATTACCTGGAGCGCGGTACGCAGCACCTGCAGAGTTGCGCACGAAGCGAGCTGGGCATGCTGATCAACGGCACTATCGGCAAGCATTTGCCTTCGTTGTTCAAGCGCTTCAATCACAAGTATGTGTGTGGCCTGGCCGAGCATGAATACCTGCAGATGCACCGGCATGTGACCGAGGTACTGAGCCATAACCTGGGCGATGCGCTGGTTCGCGCCCGTGGCATCAAGGCCCCGGTACTGTTCCTTAATGGCGAGCTGGATGAGTACACCACGGCCGAAGACGCCAAACTGTTCGCTGACCATGTGCCACGCTGCAGCTTCCGGGCAATACCCGACGCGGGGCATTTCCTGGACATGGAGCACAAGGACGCCTGCGAAGCCACCCGCACAGCGCTGCTGGATTTTCTCTGCGCCAGGCCGCAGCGGCAGAACACCTACGCCCAATCCGAAGGCCCAGTGCTGGCGCTTTAGCCAGCCACGCCCTGCAAACACCCCCAAGTGCCCGCCCCGCGAGGGGCCGCGTGGGCCGTTTCGCTGTGCGCGTAAAAAAGAGGTTCTTTTTTGGAAGGCTTTCTGGTAAAAAGTACGCCTCAAGCGGGTGTAGTTTAGTGGTAGAACGGTAGCTTCCCAAGCTCTAGGTGAGGGTTCGATTCCCTCCACCCGCTCCAGATTTTCCCTTCCTCGTTTCCTTCCGATTGTTGCGGTCGTTTCGACCCATGACCTTTGTTTCAAGCTGACCGCATCCCAAGAATCGTTCTCTTGGAACATGCTGTGGGGCGGGCGAAGCTCGCGTACTGTCTGTTATCGCCATTCGCGAGCTTACGCCCGCTTCCTACAGGGGGCCGCTGCGTACTTTACGCGTACTTAAAAAAGCCGGACTAATGCCCGGCTTTTGCATCCCTATCATTGGTCATAGCAATACCGCGGTCACTCCTTCCCCGCCGCCTCACG
>Ga0265797_10002286_pt1 | contig 32444 bp, 26 predicted proteins | sample P2T30metagenome_FD_192433 | JGI IMG/M metagenome (GOLD analysis project Ga0265797, IMG submission 192433) | Plant litter microbial communities from East Loma Ridge, Irvine, California - P2 T30 | ecosystem: Environmental > Terrestrial > Plant litter > Unclassified | place: USA: California... | reverse complement strand
TACCTGGCTGCTCGGGAGAGGCGGGAGCAGTAGCGAAAGTAGATGGGCCAGCTGCCGGTGCGCTGGGCTGCTCGGGGCTCTGGCTCTGGGAAGAGTAGATGGGAGCAGACGGCTGCTCGGGAGAGTAGACAGGAGCAGATGGCTGCTCGGGAGTGGTGGGACTCGAGGGCTGCTCGGGCTGGGCAGGGTTGTAAGGCTGCTCGGGGACAGCAGGGCTCGAGGCAACCTCGCCAGGACGGGTGGCCGTGACGGTGAAGGGCGAAGAGTAGATCGATTTGGTTCCGACCAGGGTGGTGGAAATGGAGTCCGAAACAGCGGGAACTGCAGGTGAAGAGCCCGGCACCGACGGCTGCGAGACGTAAGGCGACTCGGCGGGGCTGGAGGGCTGCTCAGGAGTGGCAGGGCTCGAAGGAATCTCTCCCGGTACGACAGGCGACGAGACCGGAACCTCGGGGTTGTAGGGCTGCTGAGGAGTGGCAGGGCTTGAAGGGACCTCTTCAGGGACGACAGGCGAGGACATGGGAGCCATAGGCGGCGAGCCCGGAGTAACAGGCGCCGAGACGACGGGCGGTGAGACAGGGACAACAGGCGGCGAGCCAGGCGCAGACGGCTGAGCAGGGCATGGCGACTGGTCGCAAACGGTCTGGGCAACAGGGCTTGACGGGACCTCACCAGAGACCACGGGCGACGAAACTGGAGCATACGGTGAGGAGATGGGAACCTCGGGTGAGGAGGCAGGGACCTCGGACGATGACACCGGAACGACAGGCGTGGAGACTGGAGCATACGGCGAGGTGACAGGAATCTCAGGCGACGAGACAGGAACCTCGGGCGACGAGATAGGGACCATAGGGACCGAAGCAGGAACGGTCGGCTGTTCGAGACAAGACGACTCGGTGCAGCTGTACTCCGGAACATATACCCCAGACGAGTTGCCAGGCGCGTGCGGCTGAGTAATGGGAACCCCAGGAGAGCTGACCGGAGCAGATGGCTGAGGAGTAGTATTCGGGTAGACAGGTGCGGTCTCGACCGGAACCATAGTCGTAGAAGCCACAATGCTGCAGGTGCTGAGTGAGGTCGAGTTGTTGTACAAGATAGTCTTGACCAAGGTGGCGTAGATGGTGGAAGTGGCCAGAACCTTCGAGCTACCCGCTGTAGGGTACTCAATCGATGTCGTGTTGGCGGCATACGATGGGGCAGTCTTGACCGAGCTGGCAGAGCTGGTGGGGCGCACAGTCGACTTGTACAGAACCGTCGACGGGTAAACCCACTCGGAGGAGGCGGGGACGGTGTAAGTGTCGCACTCCTCGGAAGAGGTGACCTCGTATGGCTTGTCGAGTGTGACATTCTTGGTTGAAGTCTTAGTCACAAGAACCGGAGGATAGGTCTCGCACGAGGCCGTGATGGTATCGACATGTGTGCTCTTGTGAACGGAAACAGCGGCGGTAGAGTTCGAGGGGCAAACTGACTTGGTGCACGGAAGAGTCGTGTACACAGATTTGATCTCAGTACGAGTGACAGTCTTGACCGGCGGCGTGATAGTCTTGGATTTGGTCTTGCTGATGGGAGTGGGCCTCGTCCACGACTTGCTCTTGGTTCTTACGTTGATGGCCCAGATGGGGGGCATGAGCATCGTGGACGCCTTGGTCTTTGTCTTGACGACGCTGGTGCCGTTCTTGCCCCCCTTGGTCGTGCGGATGGGAGTCGGAAGCATCCAGGCTGGGATCGTGTAGACCTTGGTCACTGTCTTGACGTCGCTGGTGCCGTTCTTGCCACGTTGCGTCGAGTGGTCGACAGTCCAGTACTTAGTCACGGTCTCTGTCTTGACACCAGACTCGTGCGGTGCGACAGTCGTATGAGGAGTGTTCTCAACGCTGGAGGTAGAGTTGGTACCATGGTATTGAGAGCTGACAGTGACAGTAGTGGCGTACGGAACACATGAAGTCTCGATCAAGGTAGTGGTGTGGTTTGTTCCGGGAACTCTCAGAGTCCTGGTCTTCGTGTTGGTCTTGGTCTTGGTAAGGACTTTCGTGATGGGAATCTCATTGCTGATTTGGATCAGGGAGGTGGTCAAGACAGTCGTGGTGCCATTCTGGAAGGTGATAGTCTCAGTGATGGGGGCGTTGGTGTGGGTAATAAAGTGCGGGATTTCGATAGTTCTGGTGCCGTTGTTCTCGGTCACGGTCTTGGTCTCGATAGAAGCGATCGTCTTGTCAACAGTGACCGTGATCGGGTCCTTGGAGATGACAACGGTGCTGTTGCCGAGATTCACGATCTTCGTGGAGACAACGGTCTCAACAGACGGGGCGGCGGAGGTGTTGTTCTGGAACGGCGCTCCGGTGACCTCGGGCACTGGAACGATACTACCAGATGGGGCGGAGCCCTGCGGCGCATCGGTATGCTCGGTGGTGTTCTGGAAGGGAGCACCAGAAGTGTTTGGCGATGGGACTGCACTACCAGAAGGAAGGAAACCGGTAGATGCAGCCGGGGCAGAGGTGTCCAAAGAGCAGAAGGGTACCGTGAAAGTGGGACCGGCGACGCCAGGGCATGAAGTGTAGCACTCAGGTCCGTAGTATTGACCGCACTTGTCAACGAAGTCAGGGCAGACGAACGCACAGCTGCCAAGGCCAGCACCGGTTCCGAGACGGCCGCTGGTGATCGGGTTGGTGATATTCTGGTAAGGGGCGCCAGTAGGGTCAGGAATGGAGATAACACTGCCAGAAGGAATGAAGCCTGTAGCAATAACCACCACAGGGTTGGCCTGGTTCGCAGGCGTGTTCTCAGTGGTGTTCTGATAAAGAGCGCCAGTGACGTCAGGGATTGAGACAACACTACCAGAAGGAATGAAACCCGTGGCGATGTTCACAACAGGGCTGGTCTGGTTGGTAGGCAGATTCTCCGTGACATTCTGGAATGGCGCGTTGGTAGTCTCAGGTTGAGGAACAACACTTCCAGAAGGAGTGAAACCGGTGGCAATGTTCACTACGGGGCTGGTCTGGTTGGCCGGCACGTCCTCCGTGACATTCTGGAACGGTGCGTTCGTGGCCTCCGGTTGGGGAATGAAAAGACTTCCAGAAGGAAGCACGGTGCCAACAGAGAAAGGAGTAGGCAAATCCTCAGTAACATTCTGGAATGGCGCGTTGGTGGCCTCAGGAACGACGATAACGCTTCCAGAGGGAAAGACGGTGCCCACAGAGAAGGGAGTAGGGAGGGTCTCGGTGACGTTCTGGAATGGCGCGTCGGTGGTCTCAGGCTTGAAAGCGAAGCTTCCAGAAGGAAGAATGGTGCCCGCAAAAATGCTGGAAAGCGCAGCTGCAGCAGAAGGATCAGAGAAGTTGACGGAGGGCACGCTGGAGGTCGGAATGTCAATGTCGCTGGCAGTGGCGATGACCACCCTTACGAACTCGGTGGGACCGAAGAATCGCTGCTCAGCAGAGGAAGTGACGGCAGCACCCTCACTCGTGGGACCGGTGGGAGTGCGGAACGGCTGTCCAGCGGAGGAAGGATTGGAGTCCTGATCAGTCGGCTGCGGGTTCTCACTGCTGAAGAGCGTGTTGGCATCGCACTCGGAGCCATTGTTGATGTAAGACTTCGCAGCTCCACTAGCTCCACCCAAGACTTCTGTGGCGGTGATCGTCTTAGCAATGGCACCCACCGGCGCGTCGCCTGTGATACAAGCCGTCACCGTAGATTGAGTGGAGTTGAAGTTGAATCCAAAGCCCGCGGACTCAGTTTCTGTTCCGGTCAGGTCAGCCGTCTGCGTTGCGTGTGACCATGCAGCTTTGATTGCACTTACGAGCAAGAGCACCACCTGAGAGCGCAAGGAGCGCGGCTGAGCTACGGAAAGCCATATTGATGGCGGGGATATAGCGAAGCGAGTGTGGATGTCGTAGAAGAAGAGAAGTAGAAATTCGAAAGCGAAGACGAAAGAGCTGAGTGCATCTACTTACATAGCTGGGCTCCCAAATCGTTGGGAAGAAAGCTCTCCAACATCTCCACCATCGACCAGAGAACAGCTACACTGTCCAGTTGAACGAGCTGGCATTGTTCCTTATGCGTCCCGCAAGGTTTGGTATGGAGGGGGCGGCAAACCTTGGAAATCACCAAGTGCTGGCCAACAGAACTATGAGATTCCATAGCATGCTCGAGTTTGTCGCGATTGGGGAAAACCTGAGTATCGATTGTCATGGTCACATCACCAAAAAATCTTGGACCTGGGTTGAAATATCCATTCTCGAGTCGAATGAGAGAGGTGATATCGTAGAATTGTGGCATAGTGCTGACGATGAATGATGTGGATGTAGCGATTGGTCAGACATTGCTTGACAGCTGCAGCGACACGTCGTCGTCGTCCATTTCTTCCTGGCTCCGCGATATCCCGACTAAGGTAGCTCCAAAGGTTACGATATTTATCAAAAAGCCAGGTTGCATGGGGGAAGAATGGCTGACAGGTGAGAACAATTCAAAGGTGATTGGGTCACTTGATGTTGGGGTCGGACAATCGAGATGCAACTGTCGAGGGTTTGTTGAATTTCATGCTGTCTGAAATGACAAAGTGTGGTGGACTGGGCTGAATGAAGCTTTATTTGACGCGAGAGATGGAGTCGAGAATGGTCATGTGATTTGCAGCTAGAGGCTGCCACTTTCCCCGCCAACGCGCGAGTCGGGTTTGTTGACGGCGTCAGACGCCAAACATTGGCCCCCACGATGCGATTCCCCTTGTTCGCAACAGCGCAACCATCCCTTTAATCGCAGTTGGCGCTCAAGACGTCTCAATCACACCAGTATGCCCAGTATGGATTACAACCCTAGAATGAGCATGGCGCCGCGCGGCTCGCAGCAATCGAGTCAACAGAAGCCCAAAAGGGACGACGACGAGGATGCCTTCATGAAACTGGTATGCAAACCACAGCGCAAAGCAACCAACGCGATCGCGTACTAACAAACTGTCTAGAAAGACCCCGAAATCGCCGGCTGCATCAGTGACATTGGTATAAACTTCTCCGTGGAAGACCTTCGCAAACCCAACCCGCAGCAGATCCAAAAAGTCTTCGAATGGTTTGCCGAGCTGCTCACGAACACCACACGAGAGGTCGTCGCGCCTGCCATGCGATCGGCGGCAGAAGAGGCCTACGGCGACGACGCAGACCGCATTTTCACTGCCGACACGCGCGACCTGATGGGATTCTTCATCACGCTCCGCAGACTCCTCGTCGAATGCGGCGTCAAGGACTTCACTTTCTCCGACCTCTACCGCCCTACATATCCGCGCCTGGTCAAGATCTTCAGCTACATCATCAACTTCATCCGCTTCCGCGAGTCGCAAACCAGCGTCATTGACCAGCACTACAACTCCTCGGAGCGTACGAAGAATGACATCGAGCAGATGTACCACGCCAACCAGGAGAGGGACGAGCAGTTGGAGCAAATGCAGCAAAACCGCAAAAACGTCGAGGCGGCGCTGAAGGAGAAAGAAAAGCGCACAGGGGAGCTGCGGACACGCCTATTGGAGCTGAAAGCAAGCCAGGAACGCGTGACGGACAAGCTCGAGCGCGTAAAGGGCGAGCAAGCGAAATTGAAATCCGTGCTAGAAGAGCGCACAGTCGCAGTCATCAATACTCGAGCGGAAGCCAACAAGCTGCGCCCGTACACCGAACAGTCCCCAGCCGTCCTCGAGCAATCTCTCCGCGACCTGTCAAGCAGCCTGAACCGCGACCGCGCCGAAATCGAACGCCTCGACAAGCGGAACCGCGCTCTGCAGACGAGCGGCGACAGCTTCTCCCTGCTGCAAACGGACATCACATCGCTCACGCGCATCCTCAGCGACCTCTCCGTGGAATTGCAAAAGGAGGAGGAAGAAGGCCAGAAAGCAGGCAAGAACCGCGACGCCCTGGCCGAACAGACGAACAGCGTGCGCGAAGTGGAGCGCAAGGAGAAAATGCTGCGTAAGCAGCTCGAGCAGTGGCAGGGCAGGACGGAGAAGCTGCGCACAGACACGGAGAAGAAGTCTGCGAACGCGAGACTGAAGATGGAGGACTTGAGGGCCGTTCACAGAGATCTGGCGGCGGAGCGACGGGACAGGGGAGACGAGGTCGAGAAGCGGCGCGTCAGGATCGAGCAGACGGAGAAGAAGGTGAGTCTTGTGTTTCGTTTCGTCCGCTCTAGAAGTTCAATGCTAACAATTCTGATCAATTTAGATGGTCGACCTCAAAGAACAGATCGAGCACGAAGTGCAAAGCGCCCGCGAGGAGTACATGAAGATGGAGAGCCACATCAAGCTGTACATCACGGAGATGGAGCAGAGCATTTGATTCGAGTCTCTCTCCATCCCTACCTCACAGCCAACGCTGGCTTCCACGCAATGCATTAATGAGTGATGGGATGGGTTGGGCGGGTTTCTGTTTTGGATTTTGGTTTGAGATATCCCACGAAGTTACTTTTTTCCTACTGTCTATTGTAACCTTTTATTTCCCTTGCTCTTATCATGATCTGTATATGAACGTCTTGTTTGTTGACATAAGAGCTCTACTATAACATTCGAACCGATGAGCTTCCTAATTGCCGACTTTAGGAAAAGAAGATTACCTACTACTAGGGACAATTAGGGCAGGATACAGTTGCAAATCGGTCGAATAGACGAAGAGATTGCAACATCAGGTGGAACCCTCTTGATTATTCTACATATTATATAGTGCAACCTGCCTACCTTAATAAGCGCCTAATCCTCTTTGACAACCTTAAAGCTATACACTACAAAAGGCTAACGAATAGCGCTCTCCTCGTTCTTCTTCTTATCATCCTCTTGCTTCTTTAGATGCAACTTCCTAAGCCATTTGTTCTTACTCTTAACCGCGGCGCGTTTAGTGCGACCCCACGGATAATTGATAGGTGATTCTCCTCCGGTGAACACCATAAAGTCGTAAATACCCGCGCCAATAAACGCTCCACAAAGCGTCGCAGCAAACGGGCCATAGAACCAGAAAGGATCGGTGAACAAATCCCCTCCATAGCCCAGACAAAGCAACGCAAGACGCGGCCCAAAGTCCCGCGACGGGTTCAGCGCCATGCCAGTATTAGAGGCGAAAGCAAAAGTCAAAGCGGTAATGACGAGCCCGACGATGAATGAGTTCATTCCTGCTCCGGGCGGTGCGTTTTGATCGTCTCCGAGCGCCATGATGGTGATGACGAGGAAGACGGTCCCGACGAACTCGTTGAAGAAGGCCGTCGCTTGGCCGACGTACGTGGGCGCTGGCGAGGTCACGAAGTTGCCGATGATGTCGGAGGGGCTGCTGTCTGCCAGGGCGAGGTGGTCCTGGATCGCGGCGTAGTAGACGCCGTAGGCGATGAAGGGCGCGATGAAGGCGCCTAGGAATTGCCCGGCCCAGAACTCGGGCATTTTGCGTTTGGGGAAGCCGCGGTAGAACCAGAGGGTCATTGTGAGGGTTGGGTTGAGGTGGGCACCGGAGATTCCACCGGAGACGTAGATTGCGATCATTGTTGCGAAGCCCTGGTCAGTCGTTAGCAGGAGTCTGAGGAGTTTAAACCTTTCCGTACGTGAGAGGTATATCACACGCTTCTGTTCAATTCCTGGTACAGAGTTGGGGAAGGGAACCGATGAAGCACTTTCCATGTGATATACTCCCTGGTATGCAGAGATTCAAATAGACTGAAGAACGTACCCATGCCCAGTTAAGAGTCGTGCCGGCGGGATTGCCAGAAGCAAAGACAGCCAGATTGGCGCACAGCCCGATTGTCAACTGGACAATAGTGCCGAGCATCTCAGCAAGCCCTTCTCGATACTCGGTACGCCAGACGGACCATGTCGTGTGGTTGTTGAAGACCTCATCCTCAATCAAGTTCTCCAGCAAAGGCTCCATCTCTTCAGGGAACTTTTCGTCCTCATCGAATTCGCTTCCGTCTGCATCGACGGTGGTCACGGACGCGTGATCCGCATGGCTTGCTTCGCCTGCCCCAACGCTGGGTCTCGGTTGAGAGTCACTAAATCTCGCTCTGCCAGGACGGCGTTCCTCTTCTTCCTCCGACTCAGGCTCTTCCTCTTCGTACGTAGTCGGCAGATGCGCAGCCTCTTGTTCCGCTCTCACTTGCTCAGCCCATCTTTCCCTGCGTGAGGAGGTTCTTGAGAGCTTTGACGAAGACCTTATCTTCGTAGCTGCGGTCTTTGATCTCACACCAGTTTTGACGAAGTTGAGAAAATTATTCTCTCTCTGCTTGCGAGCATCCTTCACCTGAGCGCGTACTTTTGCAGGGTCCAGATTCGCGTCCATTCGACCAGCTTCGAGCTCGTTGGGATCAACGTCCGCGCCTACTTTGTGGCTGTTCTCCGCAGGCAGCTCAGGCTTCAAGGCTGCTTCAATGACTTCCTCGCGGGTGGGAATCATTCCTGGTCGAACAACACGAGGCATGGCTTTCGCAAGACCCCATACTGGCTTCGCAGAATGGGGCTGGTCGTACTCGGGGTTGAGGTCTGCATACCCAGGCGATACAAATGGCTCATGGGCAGTCCTTAGCAGAGAGGTGTCGCCTGCACCGGCGACAGTAAACTTGGTCTGTCGAGCAGTGCTGCGACCTATAGTGCGGCCATCGCTTTGGCGCGATCTGCGGGACCTGTTGCTGGGCTGTACGCTTCGCCGTCTCAGTAGCCCTGGGTTGTCGGAGCCAGTATCCACAACGACGTGAGGCGCGCTTGCATTTTCTTGGGCTGCTGAGCCGTGTGCATATTGGGCTGGCGTAGGAGTGCCTTCTTCTCTTGCCTCCTCCTGTATGCTTGTATTAGTCTCAGTCGCACCGGACCGTGCATGGTTTAGCTTTACTTACAGTGGCTTGAGGGCGAGTAGAGTTTGGGCCTTCCATGTCTAGGTCGCTCGTAAATCGAGCACCTCAGGATGGCAAGCGTAGTGGATCAGTAGTATTTTGCGGGAAACGAAGAAGATGAAAAGAATGCCATGATAAAACAGATACCGATCAGAAAAGGCATATGACGCTCCGAAGAGGCGCCATGTCTGAGAGACGGCATCGTGATGAGGACATAGGACCCACGCTGTGGTCGTACTCGATCGCACTACAAGGTCGCCAGTGGAGGGAGACTGTGGAGAGGACAAGGCTTGTGTTGCCCTCTGGGCCTCTGATGAAGTAGCAGTCAGGGCAGAAGACGCGCACACGGCACAGATACGAACGTGTCGTGGCGACAAGGCGTCTTCTACTGCGAAAATAATAAGAGGCCAAGGAGGCACGGGAGCGTACCTTTTTGCTTTTTGCGTTGAGAAGAGAGGGCAACCCGATCCCGATCTTCAGGCACAGATAGGTAGTTCGGTTGCAGAGCAAGGGTTGCGCCGAACCACATTCAAGCCAATGAGAGTCTCGGAGGTGTACGGCAAGCCGATCCACTCATGACGGCTTAGATGTGGGTACCCTGATGTAGTTTGTTCATAGAATAAGGGGTGATGTCAGCGTTGTTGGTGGGAGGTACATACACTCAGTACCTTTTCTTTACTTCGATTCACAGCATTGATGAGAGGCAAGAGTATGAAAGACCGATCTGAATGTCCTTGGCGGCAAAGCAGGGGAAATGCCAGGTCTTTCGAAGAAGTGATGTCGGTGTGAGGCTCCGGAAGGATTCGCAGATCTTGTTTATCCTGAAAAATGATGTGCGAAATGGCGCGCCGGGTAGACGGAACGCATCCTCCATGCAGGCACTCTCTCCTCCCCTGCAGCGTGAGGCGCCCGGCATCTCCTCGAGTCCACCACCACCAACCTCAGCGTCCATCGAGTGTCTACTCAACTCTCCCGGTTTCAGGACATTTTTTGGCTCTGTCCATGTCTTGCACCTACCACGGCACAATGTCTGCAGGCAACATGAAACCTGCAAACAGCTGACCGCTACAGCATTCGGCCTCGGTCTGAACTTGTGCATCACAATCAATATCATGCAGGTCTTACACCCAATCTTCCCGTGTCCACAGGCTTGGAATCAGCAACACATCAAGATCTTGGAGGTAAGTGGCCGGAGATGCACACTCTGGAGTCTGATATAGAGTGTAGCCCGTCGCCCACGTGTACTGGCGCGCAGTACTTGCCTGTTTCTCACATCGAAACATACGTGAAAATCTCTAGGCTACCCTACGGAAGCAGGTACCTATGCGGCACATGTCGTTTGGACGATCAACAATTGCCTCATCCCATAAGGCCGAATATACTTTCATCCTCTTCAACGCCCCGAGCCTGTCCGACGCAATTGGCTCGGCTCCTTCACCCTTCAACATGAGTCGTGTGGGTTGCCTGACTTCTACTTGAACATCACGCAACTTTGAAAAAACTGGCACGAAATGGACACCAAGTACAAATCATCGACCTCGGCAGCCTCGATAACAATCTCGATACACCGTGGTATTACTCTCATGGATCTGTGGTCCAGAAAAACTATGCCAAAGACCATCGATATGACCAGATGGAATAATGAACAGTAAAACTGAACGTGTGGCAAGCTGCATCAACACCACTGCAGTTGAGGGCTTCGTCGTGGTTCAACATCAAGCTACGCTCGTCCGACAGCGCATCATTGGCCTGCCACTCGTTGACCATCACGACATCATCACGGCCGGAAACGTGTCGACACTCTGCCGTCGTCGGGGCGAGCACCGTCCTACTGTCTTCATACGATTAACATACCTCGCTGATCTGTTCATGTGGGTCAGCCCGCTGAAGATGTACAGAATCATTCTCTTGTTCCAACGCAAACAGGACTTTGTGACGCGTTGTCAAACTAAGAGAGGTATCCCTTACACCGACTTGAACGAACCCTCGCCAATCAAACTTGATGCTGGTAGCAGTGTGTCGACTCACAGTATCCCACTCATGCATATCAACTCCATTGTACGCGTGTACAGGACTTTGGTTTTCGTTACTGGCCTCGGGACCATGATTTCTTCAGAAGAATCTTGCCATTGCCATGTGTCGCTACGAACTCTAAAATTACGAACTGATTGTACAGGTATTAATACTGACGCTTCCTCGAAACATGGCTCTCGAGTGGTTACATCTTCATTATCCGCTTCTTTCTTGTTGTCTTGATAAGCGGGCACAGTCCAGTTCCACCTTCGCAACTACCCACCTAAGCATCCAGCAAGATGGATCCAACTACAGAGAAGGAGCATGTCGCCAGCTCTTATCAGTCGTCTTTCTCTTCGGAGGAAAGTCTGTACATGTCGCCACCTAAGGAGAACATCATACCTCATCCTGCGATACCCACTACAGTCCTACAAGCGCTATCGGACGACTACCTCACCGTTAACAGGGACGGTTTGGTCGATTTCGCATACGCCAGCCCATCTCATCCACGCCAATGGTCATTATATCGAAAGCTCTACGACACGACGATCATCTGCCTGCTGGAATTCGTGACAACGGTGATCAGCAATGCCGGCTCCAACATTGCAGAACAAGTTAGCGAAGACTTTGGCATCCCTCGCGAGCTTGCGATCTTCTGCACGGCGACACTGTACCTGCTCGGCCAAGCGATAGGCGGCTTGATCTTTCCACCCGTCACCGAGGTCTTTGGTAGCAGACTCCTTTACGCCGGCTCTACTGGCCTTTATGCAGCATTATGCCTGATGACTGGTCTCGCCCCGTCTCTCGCGACAGTCATCACAGGGAGGCTATTCTGTGGAATGCTCTCGGCCATGCCTACGTGCGTTGCAACAGGAAGTGTTGAGAACATCTGGGATAGCAGAGCGCGCATATGGGGAGTCGCATCTTGGGCAGCCTCGGGCGTCTTCGCCATGGCGATCGGACCACTCTACGCTGTGTACGTTAGTGACTCGCAGCTCGGTTGGTAAGAATCTCTCGCCACTCTTTAAAAACTCATACTAACCAACCCACAGGCCATGGGTGTTCGTACTGGCAGGCATAGTCTGCGGTGTCCTGTCTCTGCTATGCCTCACGATGCAAGAATCACGACCCTCGCAAGTCCTCCGCCAGCGCGTGAAAAAGATCGGAAAGAGCACGAAATACACGGGCCTCCGCATCGAAGGCGCCTCCTTACCAACCCTGGGAGAATTCGTCCGCGACTCTCTGACCCTCCCCATCCGCCTCTTCCTCACCGAGCCCGTCGTGCTAGTCTCCTCAATCATGGGCGCTACAGTCGTCGGCCTCACCTACCTCTTCGCAGAAGCCATCCCCGTCGTCTACTCGCATGACTTCGGCATGACCCGCAACGAAGCCGCCTTAGTCTTCCTCATCCTCGGCGCCGGCGTCCTTTGCTTCATCCTGCCACGCCTCTACGACGTACACATGGCCAACACCCGGCACGCCCGCCACCAGAGCTTACAGCCCGAAGACAAACTCTCCGGCTTCCTCGCCGCCGCGCCCCTGCTCGCCATCGGCCTGTGGTGGTTCGGCGCCACAATCCCGCCCATGGCGCCCAGAACCCTCAGTCCAGCCGTCTCCATGGTCCCCGTGGCGTTCGTCGGTTTCGCGGCCGTCGAGTTCGACACCGTGCTCGCGGGCTACCTGACCGACGTCTACAACTCGCACGCGGCGTCGGCTAATTCCCCCATGTGTTTCCTGCGCGCGCTCATGTCGGGCCTCTACCCTCTGTTCGGCCGCCAGATGTTCTTGGGCCTGGGCTCGAGCGGCGCGAGTTTCGTCCTGGCGGGGATGGCGACGGCGTACGTGGGTGTTGCGGTTTGCTTTTGGAAGTATGGGGGCACGATTCGGAGGAAGAGTAAGTTTGCTGAGGAGTCGAGGATTGCTGGGGATGTGGATGCGGAGTGACGGTTTGTGGGATCGTCATTTTACTGGTGTTGCTTGATCTTTTTTTTTTTGGTGGGAGCGTTTCGTTATTGTATCAACACTGGCCGGTGTGACGGCGGGAAAAAAGTATCTTGTTGTTTGTTGCTTTGTTGTGTTGCATTTCTCGGGTTGCTATTACTATGGTCCTATTATGTATACCCTTCCGCGGGAAAAGAGCGATTCTTGTGGCCTCTGCGCAATCCTTTTGATCCCGATGTAGAAGTGACAGATCCGCATGTAGCATACGAGGAGTATCACCAATTTGCGTAAAAACTCGTCGTTACAAACCTTGCGGACAATACGATATTCATATTTGACAAGTCGGGGACATAAATCAACCAACGCATGGTGATTTCTTCTATCGATGATTTATCAAGAGGTATGGCCTGAGTTCGCTTCATCTTCTTCGCAAACTCCCGTCGTCGCCGATTTCGAGCATCAACAGCCAGCCAGTCCAATCCACCACATCAATCGTCGAGCTTCCACGCCCGTTTCCTTACACGTCTCCCACGACCAGTAGTACCCTCAAACTCATCGTCCCCGAAATCACTATCCTCTTCCTCCTCACTCTCCTCCTCACTCGCCCCAGCGCCAACAACAAAATCCTCATCTTCGTCGTCATCGCCGCCGCCGCCGCCAGCAAACAATCCCAAGTCCTGCGAAACATAATACGTCTCGAAGCGGTCCTGATGCGTGACGCGCGAAGCTTCGCCCTCTTCCGCTCTGTCTACAACGGCTTTGCTGTCACCGTTTTGCGCTGCCCTCTTCTTTCCCGGCTTGCGGCCGGCGCCAGGTCGCGCTCCGCCAATCTTCCCCTTAGGTTTGACGGGTTTTGCGATTGCTGGGTCGGTCTTGCGGGAGCGGGCGCGCTTGCTTGTCGCTGGCGCTTTGCGGGCTCGCACGTTGCCGTCTTCGTCTTCTTCGTCTTGGATGTCGTAGAACTGCTCCAAAAGGTTGGCGTTGCGGACGTGCGGGGCAGATTTCGAAACCGCCTGTTTGGTGCCACCGAGCAGATGTTCGGGGAATTTGGGACCGTAGTCGAAGAAGAGTTCTTCGCCGGGTTTGATGTCGTGCTGTGCGAAGAGGCCGATCCGGTGGACGCTGTTGACTAGGACGATCAGGGGGTACAGGTTCGCACCTGTCCTGTTCCTGTGATTGATGAAACGGATTTTGTTACCGTAGAAGTTCGAGTCGACTTCTTGTTTGGTGTTGAGAGAGAAGAGGTAGGTTGAGTTTTGCTTCTCATAAATCGCACCACGTCGATCGGCTTCTCCGTTTGTGATGACCTCACCCTTGTATTCGCCGACGAACTCATGCTTCTTGACAAGTTCACCGGCATAAAGGCCCATCCCATGCACTCCGCTATCTCCAAGAAGGGTATGTTTGGGTACGCCTTTCTGAAGACTGGCGTTGCTGCACGTCTTTCTTGAATCTGTGACAACGTGACGGTGCACTGGGTCGAGCAATTCGCAGACACCGCAAGACCCGCACAAGTCGGCGTCACACTCCCGTCCCAAGGTGTAGCAGGCGCATTTGTCGTCTCTCCAGCAAACAAAGGTACCTGATCTCTTCGCTGTTATAGAGCAGGAGCAACCTTTGAACTTCCGAGCACAGTCGTCCGAGCACTCGCAGCTCTTCTCACACGGTCTCTTGTCAACAAAGCAAGAGCATTCCGCCTGGGTACATGTCAAGCCTGGATGAAAACACGGATAGAACGGCGGCCATTCTCCCGGCTTGGTGAAGGCGCCAGAATCCCAATACTTCGGCGTCATCTTTTTCCTGATGGCTGCAAGACTGGAGCTTTCCAGGTCATCTTTGCTCGCTATTGGCCTGTGCGGTAGAGAGACTCGCTTCCTGAAATTGACCCTTGGTGGATAGAGCACATCTTTGGTAACGGCATCGTCTGTTTCCACACCAGAATCTGTATCACTGTGGGTCTCCCGAAGCTCACCATGTCGATGGCAGTTGAATTGGAAGCATAAACGGCAAGTTCGAGAATCTATCGAGGAAGCCGGCGGATCTTGTGATTCGAAAGCTTGCTTGACTGCTGCGCTGCGCCGAGCCACGTGCCACAGAGGAAACTTAGCCATGCTCTGGAAGTTATCGCATAAGATGGCCGCTTTGGTGAGCTTCTCAGGTGTACTGCTTGATAGTGATGACAAGACTTTCATCCACTTTTTGCTGCCGCGGACCCGAGGAAAGTCCTCCAGATCAGAATCCCTTTTCTCGAGAGCAGATTGGGCCATAGCGTTCTTACCCACTTCGGGACAGGCGTCCAGCAGAAAAAGTAAGACGTCGTCCCAAGAGATCTGGAGGTCCTGTAGCGCGCTCTCGATGTACTCCTCGACTTTTTGTGCTTCCAAAAGGCGACGGATTTTGCGATGTCTCTGGTCAGTGTCCATGAAATAATGATCCTCAAACTCCTCAGCATCCGGCGCACCGTCGCCAAAGTAAGGCCAGACCGTCATTGTCTTGGTGTTTGGAGCGAGCACGTTAGATTTCAAACTCACGTAATGCGCATATTCCGGCACATCATTGGCAAGGGATGTAGCATCGCAGTATGTGGTCTTTACCTTTGTGTAATTGCGTGTGGATCTGTAGGCTGTGCCATTGTAGACGTCCACGTTAAACTTGACATTGGAATCTCCGATCTTAGCACTTAACGTTGTAGGCTGCATTGCAGCGGATGAACGAAGCCGTGCAAAGACCGACGATGCTACAGAGGGCTTATAAGGCCCACTTTGCTTGTCGACATGTAGCTCGATAGACTGCCGAGAACGTTTCAGTCGAGCTTTGGTGTTGTATTCCGTGTCTTCCCGCATCTCTTGGTAGTATTTTCCCAGAGTACGCTCAACCTGTCGCTCCACCGGGAACATGGATAAGTCAGGCACGACGAACGGAGCCGCGGCCAGCAGATCGTGGCTTGCATGCAGCTCGTTCTGATCCTCGTCTTGAACCGCATCATGCTGTAGTACTTGCTGCTCATCGTCGACAGGTCTCCTGCGGTCTTCGCCAGCCGCCTCCCTGAGAAGTTGGCTCGACGGAGAGGCGCCAGCTGACGTGTTGTCCGCTGCAGGTGGGCGAGTGACACAGCCATTGCTCGGATGAATAAAGCCTTCCTCGACTCGGCCACCTTCAGACCCAGCCTCTTTGATAACCGCGTCGGCTTCCTGAGGAATCGATGTACCGTTCAGGGTAGAATCGAGAGCTCTCGAGCCTGGAGTTGCCCTCTGTGTAGCCTCTGCTTTATTACTTCCACTGCATTTCGGAGATGTTGGTTGCCCGTCTTCGACATGCTCGATGCCTGACTTTCCGGCTGCTTTGGGTGTTTTAGATGTCACAGTTTGGTTTCTGGCACTGGGATTTAGCGCAGGCTTTGGCGAATTGACCCGAGATCTTGCGGGACTCAACGATGATTGCCTGCTGGTATCATGTCCAGCTCGCACAAAGCTCTTCGAACCCATGATTGAACCTGCACGTTTTGAAGCATGGCTTGTTGACTGGCTGGCGGATACGTCGTCTGGCAGAAGATTACTTGACTTGTTGTAGAGATTCCGGTCGTTTCGGTCATTAGTCGCTCCACCTCTGGTAGGACTACTTGTTGCTGGACGACTGGAGCTCTTATTGGAATTTATTGCTTCCCGTGGCACAAGCTTTTCGTGAACAGATGCAGGATGGTCCGCATCGTCGTGCGTGTCTACGCGGCGAAGCTTTGATGATTGATTTGGGCGTTGCGCGCTTTCGTCATCTCGTCTACGCTTCTTCGACGACGACTTACTGGTCGATCCTTTTGGGCCATTCGCCTTCATGTCCCGGCCGTTGGGTTTGGTGCCTGATGATAGACGCAACGCTGAAGCCTTCGCGACAAGACCATCAGACAGTCCTGCTTCGTCACGAGCTGAAGAGGCAACCGGAGATGCATCCTTCGATTTCGCCGTTTTTACGTCCCTTGTCTGAGTAGGCAAAGGTGAGTTGCGGACCTTGGTAAGCCCAGACATTGTGGCCGGAGAACTTGCCCGTGATCGCTTGTGACTTTCATTGTGCTGGATATTTTCATCAGTCAAGTCAATAACGGCGCCGACCGAACGCTTTTCGGTGATTCGTGAACTTTTGCTGCTAGGTTTGTAGGCGTTGGGACGCGCAGCAGGCGCGCGACGCGCGACTCCATGATCGCTGTCGTCGGAAAGCTCAATGACAGGGTTTGATTTAGGGGCCATGCCACCTGCTGTGAAAGGCAGCCTCCTGCTTCTGCTCGTACGTGCTACGCCTCGACCTTAGTTTTGCGAGTCCGCCATCAGTCGCGTTGTGGATCCGGTAGGTGCGCCAGGGAGCAAAAAATTGAATGTTATACGGGTGGGAGGCTCAATGTGTCGTGCTTATGCTTGTGATCTTCCGAGGTTGCGTTGGTGCGTTTTCGGACGTCGTCACATGTGTTGATGCGTCAGCTCCACAGTAGTGTAGTTACGTTTGTTGACCTGTATGTCGACCGTCAAGCCGTTCAGTGGTGGCGGGTGCGGCTAATATGGGAATTGCCCGTGTCAGTTTGCACTGGAGTAAAGGGAAACGCTGCAGCTGACATGAACACCAAATTGGTGGTCAAAGGCAAAGATCGATCCAGTACATCTACGAAAACGAGGAACAAGAAGCGGCCGTGTACTGTATACATAGGTACATGTATGGTATCCGTTTGTCAGGCGCAGAGTACATTGACTTACGAAGCGGAAGGTGCACGCTCATGCATGGCGCTAGGTCGCTTCAGTCTTACAAAATATAGTCGGTCATTTCACAACATTTCAATATGTACTATCGGCACTCTGAAGATAGCCATTACTCGCATGACATTCATTCACTCGTGATCACATGCAAAATCGAAGTCCGTGGTCTTGTCCGTCACCAGGGCGCTTTATCGTTGGAAATGACACAGGTTGAAGGATTGACCTCGAAAACCCGCCAATTCGATGGCATCTGGCCTCGCTATTGCTCGTTTGTCCGATGGTCGTGGTAGGTGCTGGTTACATGTCTCGTCGGGGTATGGTACTGATGTCGTGCGAACTGGCTTTCGGAGCGAGCTACGTGTGAGACGGAAGCCTATTCTTGACCCTTGCGAAATGTGACATTGACGTGAAAGCGTTTGGCGATCGGAGTTTCAGCATGGATACATTGCCAGCCCGTCTCTCGACCTTCGCTAATTTTGCATGACCAACGCCGTCCGTGGCAGCGCTTTTCCTTTTGAAGCAAAGCCGCGCCTACCACTCCCATGTCTGTCCGTTTCTCCTATTCATCGTCGCGCGCGCGAGACGCTTAGAACTTCTGGAAAGCCTTGACGGCCTTGCCGGTGCGGGGAAGCACACGGAGGACGTTGAAGCGGACCTGTCGTCCTGTTAGTACCCTGCATTTCCCATTTCCAGCGGTAGGTGGTGTTTCAACATACGGTCTTGCTGAGAGGCCTGCACTGGCCGACGGTAACCTTGTCACCCTCCTCGACACGGAAAGCCGGGGAAACGTGGGCGGAAAGGTTCTTGTGGCGGCGCTCGTAACGGGAGTACTTGGGGATGAAGTGAAGGTACTCGCGGCGGATGACGAGGGTGCGGTGCATCTTGGTGGAGACGACGGTGCCGGTAAGGATACGGCCACGGATGGAGACGAGACCAGTGAAGGGGCACTTCTTGTCTGCAAGGCCGTGTAAGTACTTGTTCCACACATCCCATGCGCGCCCTTCGGTTTGCGAATGCCAAGATCTCGAGATCTCGAAATCCAACAATTGTCCCATCGCAGGCTCCCAGGGCTTCACTCACCAATGTAGTTGCCCTCAATGGCGGTCCTGGGAGTCCTGAAGCCCAGACCGACGTCCTTCACCCATCTCCTGCCACCCTTTCCAGCCCTCTTGGTCTTGCCGCCCTGCTTCTTGTTGTTCTGGAAAACGTGCGGCTGCTTCTGGAAAGCGCGCTCGCTCTGGACAGTCAATTCGGTGGCCATGATTGCTGTGTGCTGGGCAATCGGTCGAAGCTGGCGACGATGGTGTATTTTTCGGAGGTCGTCGTTGAAGTCGCGGTAGGCCGGGCGTCCAACGTGCAATCCACAATCGAGAGAATTCACGAAGCCGAACTTGTGCGCTTGGCGCAGTGTCACGGGGCTACGGGTGCTCCCGTAACGCTAAAATGTAAATGGATTTGTCTCCAAATCCAGGAATGGGTGGAAACATTGTTATTCGACAATTTAATTCAACAAGCATAGGTACGCGATACTACTCAAGCGTTTGCGCGTACGCTACATTGAGTCTCAAGTACATACCTAACTGTACCACATGGTTCATCTCCCTGATCGCTGAGGCCGAAACGGACGGGAGAGGATAACACTGCGGGCAGTTGCAACTGTCCGGCTTCCATAAGGTACGAGCAGTGTCTGTCAAGCAAGCGGTTCCGCGACCATCTCTGCGGCACGATCGTATGATCCCATCTCAGGACTCTTGAAATTTGCATACATATCTGAATCTGCAAGCCTTTGAATTCGGCCGCTCCGAGTACATCTGGAGCTCCGAGTTCTAACTCCACAACAATGCTCACGCCCGGAGTCGGAGCTCTCAGTAAGTCCGGTGGAAACAAAGTCATGCAGAAGGATGGCGGCCATTTACATATCTTTCCTCCTAACTCCTAAATTGTTGCCTACGCCAATATCACCCTTGGCACTCCTTGAATGAATTGATCGAAATTATCAAACGTACAGACCTCCGACTTATAAGTCCAGCACTGCCTCTTGTCTCGAAAGGCGCTTGTCATTTCATCAATACAACGACAACGCAACGCAACGCCACGCTCCGCTTCCAGTAACAATGGGTCCATTAAGTCAGTGTCTCTATGACCAGGTCTTTACCACGCCTGCCTACCCTACCACAGACTGCACCGGCCGCACAATTATCGTGACGGGCGCAAACACAGGACTTGGAAAGGAAGCTGTCCGCCACCTTGTGCGACTCAACGCCGACCGTGTGATCCTCACCTCGCGCACCGCTTCTAAAGGTGAAGCCGCTGCCAAGGACATCGAACAGACGACTGGCCGCAAAGGTGTTGTAGAAGTATGGGATCTGGACCTGCAGAACTACGACAATGTGAAAGCATTCGCAGAGCGGGTCCACACTCTTAAGCGCCTCGACGCGATTATCGAGAATGCTGGTATCAACACGATGAAGTACGCGACAGTCGCGGGCAACGAGAGTACCATCACGGTCAACGTTGTCAGCACATTTCTGCTGGCGTTACTTGTCCTCCCAAAGCTCCAAGAGACCGCAAGACTCTACAACGTCGTCCCAACCCTCACGATTGTCAGCTCCGACGTGCACTACTTCACCAGCGTGAGTATTTCGAGGCTAGTATTTTCTTGCACAATCGCAACTAACAAGTTCCAGTTCCCTGAGCGCAAATCCACCAACATCTTCGACACCCTCAACGACCCCAAGCAGGCCCGCATGCACGACCGGTACAATGTCAGCAAGCTGCTTGAGATCCTCACAGTCCGCCACATCACCCGCAATCACCCTATCTCCCAGCTGAACGTCACGATCAACACACTGACTCCAGGCCTGTGTGAGTCGGAGCTTCTCCGCGACAGCAACATGTTCATGAGAGCTGTTGGCTGGGTTTTGAAGGCTGTATTTGCTCGCACGACTGAAGTTGGCTCTCGTACTCTTGTGCATGGTGGTGTTACAGCGGGCGAGGAGACTCACGGAAAGTTCATACAATCTTGCAGTGTTCTTGAGTGTAGCAAGCTCGTAGAGGGGCCAGAAGGAAAGGGATTGGAGGACAGAGTTTGGGGTGAGCTGAGCGAGAAGCTCGAAGCTATCCAACCGGGTATCACCAAGAATCTGGGCGCTTGAGCTGTCTCTCGAGGGACAAATTAATTGGGACAAATCCAGGCGATGATGCCAGCAGTTTGTCTCGATTGATTTGTCCACCAAGAGGCCGCCTGTACCCGGGTTCACTCTGCGTGCCTGCTCACGACTTCATACAGTAGCTCTGCGAGTCTTTTCGGTTATAATTCATTGACTGTTGCAGTGATTAGGAAGACACGATAATAATAATATTGACTTGACCTACCATATAGAGATGTGAGACTATCAGACAGACAAGCATAGGTACATAGTAGTTCACTCTCGGAGGACAGATAGATTAGGACAGATTTGGGCAATGCTGGCAGCACTCTGTCCCAACCTCCGATGATTTGTTCAGCACTTTTTACTGGCTACAAACATAATTACTCGTAAGGCGTCATGCGTGCGCAAAGTGTCTCACTGGCGCCAAACGAGCCGTGTGCCGGGCGATGCATGCATGCATGCGTGCAGCTCTCTAGACTCTCACATGCTTGAGCCCAGCCAGCCCTGTCATCTCGGCGGGCCTCCCAATCCAATCCTCCCTGGCCGCGTCCTTGGTCCCCTCGGTCCTCTCGCTAGACCACTAAGTTACTGGCGCCGCACTAACCGCTGCTCACCGAGCTCACCAGAGGACCCCGGTCCTACGTAATTACAAGAACACAGCAGCGAGGCGGTAAGGCTACATACTCAACTTAGTACTGTTCCTCAACGCTACCTCTTCGACCACCCCCGCCCTCCCTCTTGCATTGCAACATCCACCTCCTGTCTTCACGTAACGATACCCCAGGACAAGACAAGACCCCCGACTTGGAACCGTTGCCCCGGAGAACGCCTGGACAATGCAGCAATGATCTCACACTTCCTGCCGCCGTCCGCGCAGCTTTCACGCCAGCACCCAGCCGTGTCCAGGCCATGTCTGGCGATGCTACCCGCCCGTCCGCCGAGCCTCGCCAGACTGCGGCCGCGGATGTGAACTTTTCCTCTTTCTCAGACAGCCGACGACAAGGAGCGAGTAGTTCGCTCGCTGAGAGCCAGGGTAGTGGGGAGAAATGGATCGAAAAGGGCGAGAGGCTGAAGGAGAGATTCTTGACCCCAGATCGGAGGAGCGAAGAGGGCAACAATGACGAGGACGGCAGCGAGAAGAAGCGCAGTAGTCGCATCGGGAAGTCAGGCACCGGCAGCGGCGGAGGATTCTTGAGGGACAGCATTTTTGGAAACGGCACTTTGCTGAGCACCCAAAAAAGTAGCGATCGCAAAGAAGGGAAGAGAAAACTCGATTATGCCGGATTGCAGGCTGAGAATAAGAGACTGGCTGGTAGCAGGCTATCGGGAGACTCCTCGGTCAGAAGCTCGCCGCTGTCGCGAGAGGTTTCGATCAGTCAATCTGCACAGAACGATGTCCACGACGCGAACACAGAACCTCGTCCGACGACCATGGATCCGGCCCAACTCGTCCAAATGGCGCTGAGCCTGAGCGAAAGCCGCAAAAGGCACACAAGCGGCTCTCTGCCAGTACCCATTGCTGTTCCGCGCGCCCGCAACGTCTCTGGGGCACATGACAAGTACGGCACGGTTCGCACGCGCGGTTCTGATAGACCTCGATCGGCTTCGCGCTTTGATCCGAGTCCTGCGTCGTCTAGTCACAGTCGAGATCGCCAATCCACACCAAGCGCCAGTGCCATTGACGATAACGTGCTGTATACCTTCTCTCCCGCGACACTGGCCCGAGCAGAAAAGACACGCAAGTACTTTGAGCTTGCAAGTGAGCACCGCCGTCTACTGGAGTGTCTGCCGCCATTGAAACCCGATGCCCAAGCGACTGCGAACTATACATTCGAGAGTAGGAGCAGTCCAGGCTACGCACAACCAGACATTCAAAGAGTGCGATCGAACACATTAGGCCGACATGAGCTTGGAAGACAGTACAATCCATTGCAAATATTGCGGAACAGACGCTTGCGGAACAGGGAGCGGCGCCCACTCACAGTCCCTCCCGAGTTGTTCGAGGACACCCAACGAGTCACAACTTGGATGGATGATGTGGAAGAGGCCTCAAGACAGCCAGCATACAGGTCAAGTGATGATGTTGTTCATTTGCCTCACTACTCGCACGAACCTGATGGTCTAGATGGCTCGAATGGGTCTGGCAAGGGCCACCGTAGGACTGGAACTGCTGGCACGGTCGTCACCAGGCCAGAAAACGAATGGACCATCGATCCTACCGAGCGTCTAGCCGACACCTACTGGACTGAGCAAGGAGACAACAAACTGCTTCTTGAGAACAGACGCCGCCAGGCTATCTTCCCAGCTCGAGCAAGAATGAGCGTGAACGAATCCCGAAAAAGCGAAGAGTTGAATCACGACCAGCACAAAGACTCTCCAATGGAAGTTACAGAGAAAGAACCACAGAAGGAAGAAGCACCTCGTAAACACCGTCACCTACTCTCACTACACAAGTCAGACCGCATACGGCACAACAAACTTTCTCGATTCAGACGATCAGCCAGCGCTACTAGTGGCTCAAGCGATGACGGACGAAAGCCAAGACCTGCTGCGCGAGGCGATGGTACTATCGACAGTTCGGCACCTCTCAACAAACATATGGACGCTTTGATCACAAAGGATCTAAGAGGAAACACCTCATCGCCAGATCTCGATTCTCCCGATCACTGGGACTCCAAAAATACTCCCTTTCCCACCCGTGGCGAGCACCGCAGATCTACCCATCGTGCAAATGGCTCACTTTCAGTCCCTGCGACAGTCACAGCTCAGAGGTCTAAAAGCGCCGACGGTAGACTTGCGCAGCTGGCGGAACTCGATCGCACCAGATTCTCTTTCGACTCTTCTCCTCCGGACTCGCCGGCCGTGGCGGACTTCATGCCATCGCTTGCTATGGATCTTTCACCCCCCAACAAGCAAGCAGCAACGTCCGGTCAGAAGCACAAACGCCGTGTTCTCCCCGTGTTTCGCTCCAAAAGCAAAGACCGAAACACCACCGAGGGTAAGGATTTCGCCTTTCCTTCCGACTCCGACCCAAGCGGTAATGCCATTGATCCGACCAGGCTCAGTGCCGAATACTCCCGTCCCATTGAGTTGCACCGTCACCAGACTTCAGAAAGTATGCGCAGTAGTTTGCACAGGCGTGGAACATCGCGCACACATACTACTTCAGATGGATCAATAAAGGAGCCTGGCAGCTCGACAGTCGGCCGATTTTTCAAAGGAGGCCGGCTTGCTGAGCTTGTTCGCACCGGCACTGATCGCCGAGGGCGTAAGGATAAAGACGGATCAGCCACCGATGTCTCGGCGATGCAATCTGATGCTTCCGATAGTGAGGGATCTGTCGGCGAACCCTCACTTACTATTGGCTCCCCACATGATAGCGAACCATCCCCGCGAACTTCCATAGATCGTGTGCGTGGTAAGAAGGGCTTGCATACAGCCAATTTACCAACATTCAAGTCGGCTGCTGGAAGAGAGAAGCCGCCAAACTCGAGACTCACTCCCGTGATATCGCGTGACGGCGAAGATGATGATCACATCAGTCGACAAGCTGCTGCTCACCGCGGAGCGAGTCGGTCGCCGCGCATCGACCGCCTCTTACCGCCACGAATTAATCTGCCAGACGACTCTGACCACGCCTCAACAGCCGGCTTCCCAAGCGAAACGTCGGACGCCATATTCTCAGAACCAAACAGGAAGAGCTATGGCTTCTTGTCGCCAAAAGGAGGCGCGGTACCAGGCTCGAATGTATCCTTCAACACTGCAGCAACCGCGAAACAGAACGGCGGGTACCCGGTTACGGGTCTCACCAGACTCTCAGCAAATGGTGGACGACGCCATTGGAGCATTTCTGACCGCGGCATGCAAGACAAGCAACGCCAGGATCTTCTGAAGACCCACCGCATCTCGCCACGCGATCTAGCACGAGCTCGCGCACTCATCTTAGCCTCCGGAATCAAAGCCCACAATCTAGTCCAGCGCGCCAACAACACAGCAGTCCCGGCACCAAGGTTCCTCGCCGCCGCTGCCAAGACCGCCTCTGTCGACACCCCCTCAGTCCCACTGAAAGAAACCCACCTGCGAGCCGCCATCATCCTCTCCTCCCACCTCGACAAATCGCTCGAATCCCTCTCACACGCAAGGCATGATTATCAGTCCACCACAAGCCAGAGCCTGCACACCCGCCAAGCAGACCTCAAGTCGCTCGTGGCGGACAAGCTGACGCACACGGTCCACAACAGCTCCGACGAAGCGGACGCTTTCGGCGTGCGTCTGACGACCGAGCAGACGCTGCGGATCAAGCAGGTCGACGACGCCGTCGACGAGATCCTGCGCATGAGGCGCAGGCAGTTCCGCTTGATCAGGCGCACGGGGTTCAAGCTCCTCGAGTGGCTTGTCCTGGGCATCATGTGGTGGGTGTGGTTTGTTGTTGTCTGCTGGAACAGCGTGAAGAGGGTCATTCTGGGCATTGTCAAAGTGCTCAAGTGGCTTTTCTCGTTCTGAGAGATACTCAGCACGCTAATCCTCACAGGTTCCCTTTTCCTTGTGTATTCTTTTTCTTTCCCCATTACTTTTTTTTCTTTTCTTATATCTGTCGCTTGCTGCTGGATTTGGCGGGCGTCTTGGCCTTCAATGTTGTCATCCTCCTCCAGCCAATCTAATACGTCTTTTGCGATACCCCCATAATCCATCATACTACGATTCAGCTAATCGGAGATCTGCTTGAGCGAGGCGTTTTCCTTTATTTTGGGTGTGTTGTTTCGAGGTAGGGAGGCAGGCTTCCGTAGCTCCCTCTCTCTCTCTATCTCTTTACTCTTCGGATAGATGTATCCTCCATACCTTGTATGCATGCGACCAAAATTGTATCAACGGCGAGATTTTATCAGACATCTTCGTGGTACGCGTACATGAACAACAACACAAGTATGGATCTTGAGAAAAGAAGAGCTACAGGTACTCGAGGGTACTGTATACAACAAATCCGACAGCTGCAGCAAGTGCCACGGGGTATGGCACTGCAATATCAACAGAAGAATTCGTAAATACCACCCCCAAACCTACGAAAGATGGAAAAAAAAAAAAAGAAAACACCCTCCTCAGCCACCGGAAGAACAACCAAGAAACGCCATCATAAAAGTCGTCCGTCCCACGTGGCGTCCGATCGAATCCATCCACAATTCGTCCAAGAACAAAGAAAGAACAATTTCCTTCCTGCAAAGCTACCTTTTGACAACACGAGCAGCTTCGCTAAGCAACATACCCTTCAACTCACGCACAGCGCCCTCCCAGCCCTCAAAGCCACCGCCAACAGTCCCCTGCAGAACTTCGCGCATCTTGTTCACGTTCAGCGCCTCGCCATAAACAACCCTCGCATCGACCTCGACGCTCTCGCTCAGCGTCAATCCCTCGCCAATCGCGGCCAGGATCTCAAAGGAAATGCGGACTTTGGTCCGCGTCTTGGGCAGCAGGATGAGCGAGGCGATACTCAGGCGCTCGTCGGAGACGATGCGCGTGTCGGTTATTCCCTCGATCGAGAGGCGGCGTTCGGACTCGGCGATGTGGAGGGCGGTGGTCCAGCCGCTGCTGACGAAGTGCAGGAGGGATGAGATTCGGGTTGTGCTCTGGGGGAGGGCGTGCAGGGATGCGCGCAGGAGCTGCAGGAAGAAGCGGAGGGTTGTGGGGAGGGGGTGGGGGGTCGTGCCGGTGTAGGTTAGGCCGATTGGGCGGTTTGGTCGCGTGGGCTCGTCTTGGGAGGTTGTGCGGAAGGCGGAGGGGTGGAAGAAGAGTTGGAGCGATGACTTGTAGGTCATGGTTACTGTGGGTGGGGATGAGGTGGCGGTGGTGATTGTCCAGCCGTAGGTGTCTTCAAGGTTCTTGACGGACTCTGCGGATGTTGTTAGCATGCAATCGGTGTGGATGAATGGAGATGCGCAGAGCTTACCCTTGAGGGCATTGATCTCCTCTACTGAAATCGTGCGGTACGACTCACGCACGCGCTCGGCCTCCTTGATCGCAGCAGTGAGTTCGTCCTTGGTCTCACGAAGGGTCTCTCCCATTTCTTCCTGTTCTTGCACATCATATTGCAGCTCCTCTAGAATGCGTCGCTTCTCTGCAAGTTCCGCATCAACAGCAGTAATGCTGGCTCTCGCGGCATCCAGTTCCTCTTTTTCTTCTTCTGAGGTTGCGTTGACTTCTGCTTCAAGCTGCTCGGCCTCCTGCTTCAAAGCTTGTTGCCGCTCGGTCACCTGCGGTAGCGCCTGACTCAACGTCTCTTCGCTGGCCTGCAAGATCTCGTCATCCCTAAGAAGGCCTTCGGCAATGCCCTGGAGAACGTGCATGAGCTCGTCAAGGAGCTGACTGCGCCAGCCATACCACATTTCCTTGCTTCGCAACCTCGCATGAGTTTTCATGTCTCTCAGCTGAGCATCGATGGCCATCTTGCGGTCTGGAGCGGCAGACATGTACGCTTGAATCAGCCGCGGCGTGTCTTGGAATGTTTCCGCCTCGAGCTCCTTGATTGCACCCTTGCCTTCGTGGATGTAACGCTTCAACTCATGGCAGGCGTGCGAGAATAGCTCCTTCTCGGGCTCCGTGCACGCAGCCGCCACGACAGCACTTTCAAGCGTGACTTCTGTCTCGCTGTCCTCGTCTGCGTTGCTCTGACGGTTTTTAGACGGCGTAGGGGCGTACGTCATCCTACGTTTGGTAGTGGTCAGGTCCATGAACCTGATACTGGCAGCGTCCAAGAACTCCTGGAGTCGGACTTGCTTCTTCTCGACAGCGGGCTCAAGTTCAAAAATATTCTCACTGAATTGTTGTGCAGGAGAGTTCTGCGAGTTGCTGCGTGTCTTTGGTGTAGGCTTGCCTGCGGGTGTGGGCCTCTTCATTGGAGATACTTGTTTCTTGGGCGTGTGTTTCTTTGGTGTCAGCGCTTTGAGCATCTCCTTTCTAGGTGTCGACATGAGCTTGATGTTGTCAGCCAACCTAGGAGCCTCTTTTTGGACATGCTCTGGCGTGGCTTTGAGGAGAGGAGATGCTTGTTGTACTGGAGTCGTGACGTCTCGGGCCTGGTGCTCTTGAGGTGTGACTGGATTTGAAGTCGCGTCAAGGGTAGAAATAGTTCGCTTCTTTGCAGATGCCGTTCTGGGCGTGGTGGAGTTGCCGGACCTGCTAGACCTAGGCGTGGCATCTCTTGGTGTGATAGCCTTGGGGGTGGTAGCCCTAGGCGTCGCTAATTTCGGTGTTGCTGACTGGGGCGTTGCAGACTTGGGTGTTGCAACTTTCGGGTCAACATAGACGGGCGTGGCATCCTTGGGTGTAAATGCCGTTTGCGGACTGGCGGATTCGCGTTGCGGACTCTTCGGCAGCAGCGGTGTCCTAGCCTTTAGAGCAGATTCAGCGTGCTTGACAGGCGTACTGCGCAGCTGCTTTTCCACTGTAGGCGATGGTTGCGAATCTTGCATCTGAGCCTCAAGCAGCGATCCGACTTCGTTGTCGGGTTGCCCGATGGTGTGTTGCAAAGGCGAGAGGTGTGGCGTAGACTTCGATTGGACTTCAGGAACTTCAAGCGCAGGTAGATCAGGGTAGGACACTTCGTTTCGCAAAGGAGAACCTTTAGCGTGAGTGTCCTTAGAAGCAGATCTTGTCAATCGCAGCTGCTTCACTTCGGCCTTTTGTCGAACAGGGCTAGATTTCGCTGGCGACGATGACTTGCGTGACTTCGCAGACGAAGTTTTTGCCGATGCTGGCTTCTCAGCCGAACGACTTGCTTGCTTCTGCAGAACAGGGGTCAAAGACTTCCCTGGGCCAGAGTCTGGTACGTCGCGGAATCGTTCCTGGTCTTTCGGTGTGGTGTTCGCCTCAGCTGCTACTTCTGACGGTGAGGCTGGCTCCTGTGGTGTAGAGGGCTCTTGCTCGGCAGCAGCCCGTGCGGCGGCTTGAACACCACCAAAAGCCGTTGTCAATTCCATGCTAAGATCCTCGTCTTCGCCAAAGCCATTATCTGACTCGGGCTTGGAGATTGAAAGGCTACCCATAGGACGAGTGAAATCCATAGTAGCGTCACCCGCATCGGAACCAACACCTGAGGATCTCCGCCTAGCAACGCTTCTTCGTCGGTTTGCTTTGACTGGTGAGCCTGACTCATGTACAGCGCCCACGGCGATAGTGAGATCCATCGTCTCATCGCCCATGGACGAGCGCGCCATTGATGAGCGTCTCCGCTTTGATTGCTGCGCTGAAAATCCAGGTGATCCAGCTTCTGTTGTCGATCTGCGTCTCTTTTGTCCGTTGCGTGTGGGAGATTCAGCGTCGTTATTGATCCTTCCAACGACCTGTGTGAAGTCCATCGTACCATCATCGTCGACTGGTGAGCTAGCTTGCTCGGCGTTTCCGGCTTCCAGAATACCACCAACAGCTCTGGTTACATCCATGCTCATGTCGTCTTCATTTTCCTCCGCAATTGTGGAGTATCGTGGTTTGAGCATACCAGCTACCGACGCTTGAAACGCGGGTGAGAACGGGTTAACATTCTCTTGGTCCATAGCTGCAGAGTGCAAGGGCTCATCCTCTTCCTCGGCATGGCGCTGTGCCCAAGGCTTGAAGGCATTTGTGACTTCGTCTCCAGCCAGTTCCATCGACTCGTCGCCCTGATCTTCCTCGTATGCTTCGTCGTATTCGATTCCGCGCGTACCGGCGGCATTGGCTGCATCTCGAAGGTTCCTCTCGAGGCGTGCGCTGGACGAAGTGCTCGATTCACTTTCAGTCGTTGACAGTAGGCTGTTGTCTCCCATGTCGAGACTCATTGCGGTCCCTGTAGCATCCTCGTCCTCGCCTCCGCTCTCTTCTTCCTCTCCCTCGCTGCCAGACACATCGCTGCTCCCGCTGATCATGCTCGATTCCAGGTCATCCGGGTTGTTGAAGTTCATAGGAGGGACAGCGGAACTTCGCCGCCGCTTCTTCTGGTGGAGGTCGCGTTGGCGTGCGGGCGATTGTGCTGGAGAGCTCGACTGCTCTGGTGGTGTTGAAGGGGGCTCGGATCCAGGAGAGGAGTTGGAGTTTTGAGTAAGACCAGATGCGCGTCGCGTACTGTCGCCAGACTCGGTCGAGGTGGTGTGATCGCGCATGTATTCGATAACATCCCATGTGTGCAGCGTCGCCTCGGGAGCAAAAGACACGCGCCTGTTGGCCATGGACTTTCGACGTGCTGCTTTGCGCTCTGCATCGGCCTGGCCAGGGAGGATACCCTTCACGGCAGGCACAAAGGCGGACTTTCTCCTATTCTTCATCTCGTCTCTCTGCTCATGCTTCTGTGCGCCATCGTCTTCCAGTCCTCCAGGACCAATGCTCTTGCTGCGTCCTTTGCTCGATTTGCGCGGTGACAAGCCTTTGCGTTGAAGGGGGTCGCTTGAGGTCGCGGGTGCAACATTCTCCTTTCCAGCGGCTAGCGCCATGTCGTCGAACATTTGCGCATGTGTTAGTAATTGTTGGTTAGTAGTGAGAGTGCAGTGGACGGTGGACTGGGGACGGCTGATCGCGAGTGGGCGCGTGCAATGAAACGAAACGAAAGCTGTGGGACGTGCTCAGTACATAAACAAACGGGCCGGCCCGCGAAGGCGTGGCGTGACTTCTTTCCCTGCAGATCCCTGTCGAACCATCAAATGGAGTTGCGAGTCGTTCGTCTTGTCTCTGCGATACATGATCACAACGATCATTCGACCACCGCAGAACACTTCATTACAAGCATTCTTCAACATACGCCAGCTTCGATTAGGTCTCACCGTCTCCAGTTGATCTGCATCGTGACATGTAACGTTGGGCAATGGCTTGCATCAATTTATCGTTCTGTGACTTGCAGTTGTGAAGCAACTCAACTATCCTACTATGTACTGTACAGTGGGTAACGTACAGTTCGCGAGACTTCGCCATTGCAAACACGGGAAATCTATCATGGATGCTTCTGAGATTCGCACACCTGCTCTTCTTCCATTGTTGATTTCGCATACATATAATGTCATCGAGTATCGATTGCAATATTCTCATCATCCACTATCGATTGCAGTGGAATTCGCTCCTAAAGCGCGCGGGAAACCGAAGACAGGGTCAGATACAGACACTAACAGGCAGCAGATAAGTAGGACCTCACTCCAAAGCGACAGTTCATTGAGCAGTGCATTTTGCCTACACAAGAAGTACTTTCGCACATACTGTACACTTGTTCGATCGTGTAGAAATGTGTTGTAAGGGTTAGGGTAAGATGTCCCCCGCTTTCAGCCTCAGGCAACACTTCCAAAGCCAAGCATTTCGATCGACTCCACCTATCGAAATTCCAAGTTGGGCACGCGAAAATCGCAGATTCGAAGCTTGCTGCTCTGCGACCACCACCAACACCGACAACCCCCCCGGACTCAACCAACAACACAATTAAAAATGGCCGACAGAGGTGGATTTGCTTCCCGTGGCGGTGCCGAGCGCGGCGGTGACCGTGGCCGTGGACGCGGTGGCCGTCGTGGCCCCCGTCGCGGCGCAAAGAGCGAGGAGAAGGAGTGGCAGCCCGTCACCAAGCTCGGTCGTCTCGTAAAGGCCGGCAAGATCAAGAGCATGGAGGAGATCTACCTCCACTCTCTGCCCGTCAAGGAGTACCAGATCGTCGACTTCTTCCTCCCCTCCCTCAAGGACGAGGTCATGAAGGTGCGATTTGCCCACAAATACCGACAAACGCCAAACTCGCGGAGCGGTGTACTGATGAATTTCGCGCAAACAGATCAAGCCCGTTCAGAAGCAGACCCGTGCCGGTCAGCGTACCCGCTTCAAGGCTGTCGTCCTCATTGGTGACTCCAACGGCCACATCGGTCTCGGTATCAAGACCTCCAAGGAAGTCGCTACCGCCATCCGCGCCGCCATCATCATCGCCAAGCTCAACGTCATCCCCGTCCGTCGTGGTTACTGGGGCACCAACCTTGGTGAGCCTCACTCCATTCCCGTCAAGGAGTCTGGCAAGTGCGGTTCCGTCACCGTCCGTGTAAGTTGAATCCCCCAAACATGTTATCACTCAACTCATTGAATGAAAACTAATAACAAAACCAGCTCATCCCCGCTCCCCGTGGTACCGGCATTGTCGCCTCCCCCGCCGTCAAGCGTCTGTTGCAGCTCGCCGGTGTCGAGGACGCCTACTCCGCCTCTTCCGGAAGCACCAAGACCCTCGAGAACACCCTCAAGGCCACCTTCTCCGCCGTCACCGACACCTACGGCTTCCTCACCCCCAACCTGTGGAAGGAGAACAAGCTCGTCCGCTCCCCTCTCGACGAGTACTCTGACGTCCTCCGCGAGGGCAAGCGCTACTAGAGCATTCGCCTACCTCCAGAGAATGGATGTCGGGTGCATGGGATGGTAGATATGCAGAAAACGGAAAAGAAAATGAAGAAGCAACGTTTTCGATCATCACTTGTCTGAATTAGGCGATCGATGGACTTCATGCCATCACTTTGTCGGATGATGGCGTTAGATGTAGTCTAGCTTGAGCCAAGACCGAAGATCAAGTTGCCTTGTTCTTTTCTCCACCAAAGATTGGTTTTCAGGTTTCAAGTGTCATGTGCTTGTTGGATATTGTAAACCGCTTTGGTAGTGACAGTCCTGCCGTGTCGACATCTTGTGCGTATTTGTGCCACGACGAACCTAGGCCTTTGCGACCTGGCACCGGCGAGCCCGATGTCTATGTCTTCCAACCCGACGTTCGAAAATGTTGTTATCGCGAGAGACATGAAGAGGATAA
>Ga0265797_10002285_pt1 | contig 32446 bp, 18 predicted proteins | sample P2T30metagenome_FD_192433 | JGI IMG/M metagenome (GOLD analysis project Ga0265797, IMG submission 192433) | Plant litter microbial communities from East Loma Ridge, Irvine, California - P2 T30 | ecosystem: Environmental > Terrestrial > Plant litter > Unclassified | place: USA: California... | reverse complement strand
TAAACGCAGAGAGAGAGAGAGCTAAGCACTGCCATGCCGACCGGCGAGTGGTCTTCAAATCGGAGAAAAATACAATGCATTATGCAGCGTTGTGATCGGCGTGTAAGCAAAGGGTGCCTTGCTGCTCGCGAGTAGTTTTGGTGCTCTTCACTTGGCGCTTGGGCACATTTGTTAGCAATCTCTTGCATTGCAATCGCCGAATTCGATGCAGAGATCGGTATCCGAAGAAAATCATCTTGGCTGGATACGAAGCTGTACATCATCGGCTTCAGATCAATGTTCCGTCATCACTGGATATTTCCGATCCGGCGGAGTTACATATCGACCTTGGGTTGCGCGGACTGCCGATGCTGGACAGGCTGGAGAGAGGTCCATAAGCGTCGTTGCTCGAAGAGGATGTGATGTGTGTGATTTTAGACGCTGTAGATTATCCCGGCCATTCTTAGGTGTGTATGCATGAGTCTCTTGTAGCGAAATGACGCCGTCCAAAAGTCAGATGTCTGTATAAGTCTTGAAGATCGCTCGGCTAAGTGATGAAGATCGCTCGGCTAAGGGATGAGGTGGTGAAGTGTCGACTGTTAGCTTGCTTTCAGGTCGTTGGTGAGTTTTCTGTACATGTAGTATCGTGGTATTCGGAGAGAAGTAGTTCCGGCCTAACTTTCATCCACAATTGCATCTCGGAACAAGCGCGGGCTTGTAGAAGCGGAAGTTCACGCAAAAACTAGCGTTTTGTTTTGGCACATAAATACACATTTACGCGTCATCGTCTGGATCGATGTGTTTCGATCGATATAGATCCAGAAGGATGTTGTGATAAACCAAAAGAACAGCAAGAGAAGCTTTTACTGGGTATCGAACCCAGGACCTCGTCCGATCTATCATTCATGGAGCACAATGTGAAGGACGCGTGATAACCACTACACCATAAAAGCTACTTATTTCGAACAAGTTTGAGTATTGTATATACGCATTTTTTGAATATAACCCCACTGTTTAGCGGTGATCGATGATCGATGAGTGCCTGCTGAACCTAAGGCAATATTGTTCATGTCACACTTGCTCACTGGGCTCTACGTGAGCGCTGTTGTCAATCTTCTTGCGAGACAGAATATCTTTGCTGACAATCCCGATCTTTCCATGCGAGATGGTCATTGTTTTAAACTACAGTTAACAAGGCGACGAACATAGCATGATGACATGATCGGCACTCTGCCCTTCCCGCTTCGGCAACTGGGTCGCCGACGCGCATAAAGGAGCCGGGGTCCGTACCGCGACGGAACCAGAGAATCATCTCAAACAGTTGCCGAGGCCGAGACTTCGTTTGTTGACATGACTTGTTGTTGGTCGTCGACGAGCCTATCTGAGCGTGTGCAGTACTGACAATGCCAATCTACAGCATGGAAGTGACTGGCACGGTGCAACACACGGAAACTCGTCATCACCGGCCGCAATGGCACCGTGCCGCGTTGTTTCCGCAGAACGTAGGCACAAGGTTGAGGTTTTGAAGACGAACAAAAAGGGCCATGAGATATGGACTTGAGGAAAAGGAAAGCTGCCTCTCGCGCATTTGTTCTGTTTTTCGGTCGACAGTTGTCATTACCTCTCCGTCTACAGGAAGCCATCTCTCACCTTTCGCGATAATGGCAATCAAAACCATCGGCGTAGTCGGAACAGGCGTCATCGGAGCCTCATGGACCGGTCTCTTTTTGGCGCATGGTCTGCGAGTACTGGTAGCTGACCCAGGTCCTGATGCAGAAGAGAAGCTGGACTTGTACCTCAAAGGCATCTGGCCAGCACTCCAAGAGATTGGCGTCAGCGACGACGCGAGTTTGGACAACTACGAATTTGTCGGCGCGAGTCTTGGGGAGCACTACAGCAAAGTCGACTTTATCCAAGAGGTGTGTATTGTTGTCAGCATTACCAAAGAGTACAGCAAACTGACATTCCAACAGAACGCACCCGAAAAACCAGAGCTCAAACTCAAGCTCCTCGCGGAGATCGACTCGCAGACACGAAAAGACATCGTAATCGCCTCTTCGTCATCCGGCATCCCAAGCTCCAAATTCATCGGCCAGTGCAAGAACCCAGAGCGCGTCCTCATCGGCCACCCGTTTAATCCTCCACATCTCATGCCGCTAGTCGAAGTGGTCCCTCACCCGGGAACCAGCGATACAGCGATCGCAACGGCACTGCAGTTCTACACCAGCCTCGGCCGCGAAGCAATCCACATCAAGCAGGAAGCGCCCGGTTTTGTCGCGAATCGATTACAAGCGGCACTCTTGACCGAAGCTTACAGTCTAGTCTCGCGGGGCATCATCTCGGCGCAAGAACTCGGTAAGAGAAAGGAATCTTTCGCCTCATCAAAACTGGTTATTGAGACATCGTTTACTGACAAGGGCTTTTCACCTCGCAGACGCCTGCGTAACAACAAGTCTCGGCCCGCGCTGGGCGATCGTCGGGCCTTTCATGGCGAACGCCATGGGCGGCGGCGGCGGCAGCGACGGTTTCAGACATCTCCTCGAGCACCTCGGGCCAGCCATCAAGAACTGGACGCAGGATATGCGGGCTAATGCGTTCTCCTGGACACCCGAGAGCATGGATACGCTTACGACGAGTGTTCAGGAGGAGCTGGCGGGCAAGGATGTGGCTGCGCTTGAGAGGCAGCGCGATCAGCAGTTGATTGAGATTATGAAGATGAAAGGAGAGGGGAGGAGGGCGAGTGTTGGTTGATAGCTTGGAAGTTGGGGAGGTGTAATGTAAGAGTATGAGCGAATCTTACAGTTATGGACAACATGAAGACATGAAGATACATGGATTCCTCAATTGGACGACCTGGACGAAGCCACGGTGTTCATTCGGGATCTGCAATGTTGACTCCGATCGCCAGAATGCTGTGCCATCTGCGTGAGTGGTCCATCTCACGGATTGCGGAAACAATCATTTTGGTTCACTTACAGCCGCAAACTTTTACTCATCAGCTCTTGGCACGACCCGACCGCGCGCTTTCAATGAATGATCCTTTCTCCTCATTCTGTACCAACAAGATTCCTGCCAAAGCAACTGAAGACCCAGTGCACCATCAGCTTCAAGAATCAATCAATCACTCGACGATCGCAAACATCAGGCCTCTTCAGCTGTCAACACTATACAACAAGTCTAGATCCTGCATAAACTAGTGTTCAGTTTCAGCTATGACAAAAGCTAGTTGGTGTATAGTCGTGGGAACGTTTTGATTGGCAGTATGCTTTCAAGATGGGGTACGAGAGTTTGCGTGGAGTTGGTACGCCCTATGTGCGACTATAGCGGAGGAATGTCAAATATGCTTTTACCAAGACAAGCTCTGGATCCTTCGCTCTCTGGAGGGGCTGAAGCTGAGACTACTGGAAGGGCGAGCTTTGTGCTCGGATTCGGGATTGGGTTCATCGATTGAGAATATTGTAATTTTGAAATTGATGTGATTGAACCAATGTGTGGATGGATGATCGTGTGGGACGTGGTGACACCCTTTAGGTTGGATTTCTGCTCGCAGACCAGCTTGAGTCGAAAGTACCTACGGTAGTATCGTTCGAAACTCAGAGAGAAATAGAAATAGAGAGAGAGAGAGGTAGAGAGAGCTTTGTCCAATACAAGCCATCACTACCTTGTTGAGTACTCCGCAACGTACGACAAATCAGTCAGCATTGGCAAGACGACTAAGTCCATACTACAGCCGCCCGATCTTGGCCTGCAGAAAACTATAGCATGTCACAATGGTGCAGCGAAGGCGGAGCAGGCTGTACTCGATCCTTCGTTTGAGGCTAATGTCAACCGCACTGCACAACCTGCTTAACAAGCTGAGATCATCGTTTACATTTCTGTATTGATATTTCGGGCACCACATCGCAGAATCAAGGTTGAAAGGAACGTATTCAGCCTCACGTTGCCAAGTTGGCCAAGAATGTTCAGAACAAGAGTCGTGCTACTCTTTCGTCCACTCCGATCATCAGGCGACAGCAGATCGAAAGCTCGACTGGTCGTTGGCAGGGTGGTTACATTCAAAAGAATGCAACATTGATTCTGAGCATGTTATTTCGCCTTCGAGTTTTGCATATAAAACTCCCGACGATGACCTCTCAGATGACCTCCAGATCGCCACCAGACTCCAGCTGCACTTTGCAACTAGACCGAACATCTTCTCAACGTATTCAGAAACCAACTTTTCCCAAACATGAAGACTTCCTGCCTCATCGCCAGCCTTGCAGCTGCAGTGTCCGCCCTCGATGTCCGTCTCTGGGTGTCGAGCACTGCCTGCCAGGATAGCGGCGCAGCAGCAGTTTGCACCAACTGGAATCCCAACGTAAGAGACCCATCTCCAATCCTATCTCCGTCGATCAGAACGCTTGTTCACACATTCTCCAGACATGCTGCGGCGTCCCATCCGGCAGTTTCCCCTCGGTCGGCTTCTACGCCGTTCCTCGCCAGTGGTTCCTCGAATACCGCGGCCACGAAGGCGGCGACTGCCGCAACACAAAGACCATCGAAGCCAACCTGGGCATTGAGTTCAAGTGTCTGAGGAATGGCCCGTACACTGGCGCTGGGTACGGTTTCCGCTCGAGGAAGCGCGACACAGGCGAGGATATGGTTTGCGCTGGCGAAGGGGTGGAGAAGGAGTGCAAGGGCTACCAGAGGCCTGATGTGCTCGAGACTGCCGACGGGAAGAAGTTTTCTCTGACCGATTTGTCGGATGACCAGATGTTGGAGATGTTCGAGCAGGAGGCGAATGGCACGATGGGGTATGCGTACCAGAGGCTTGAGATTGCGGAGTAGGCGTATGATGGCTTGTCTCTCGTCTATGTGAGAAGGCTTGCTGCATGCTGGTGTGCGGAATTGTGGTCTTCTGTACCGTGCAAGTGGGTGCACACGCTTGCATGGTGTGTCCTGTCGTTACCTTGGTCATTTTTTTTGGTACAAATTCCTTGCCTTCAACATTGTGAGCTCAATTAAATGTGTAGACTTCACCAAGCATGAGCCTGAATTAGAACAGTAAGGTAACGTTCGATCGCTCTCTACCAGCCCAACCGCAAGCGCCGTGCAGTCTTGCCTGGACATCACGCACTGCCGCTTCTCGTGATCATGAGCAAGAACGTGGAATAGATGCCGTATGGAGCTCTGATCTCGGTTCTTACTACTTTTCGGAGATGGCGCGGTGTGGCTTGTTGCCGTGCAGACACTGCTAACAGGTGCGTGGAAGGTGATGTTTCCTTTAGTTACCGCTCTCGAGGTGTCTGTGATTTAGACCAGCTCGGGGGTGAGCGGAGACGTCCAAATTCGGCCAGTGGTCACGTGACAGAGCTCCACCACCTGCAAAGCTCAGCCGGGGTTTCCAAGAAGGACTTGAAGTCTTGATGCTCTTCTCCTTGCTTGCTTGGACTTCCATCTGACCACACCGTCTGATTCGGAAACTACGTTTACTGTCAATGCTAAGTCTAGCTCCTACATATCACGGATCACATACTCTTCCTGATGGTAACCAATCTTTTTCATCTCCGTGCCAGCTTCAGAACCGTCGAAGACCACCGCACCGTTGAACGGAGGAAACTTCCGTGGAAACGGCGTCTTCGACGATGAGGCAGATCAGCGTTGACATCTGCCTAGACTCTTCCGTTGACAAATATGTGCAAAGCTCCACTAATGCTATATCTGGTGCGATGGCACTGAAGTTACTCAGCCAGCCAGCGAGACCGTGTCAGCCTAAGCGCCTCAGGACTCAGGAGAGTACTGTAAACTGTTGACTGACAGGTCCAATTGTGGACTACTGGGGTCGACATCACTAGCCTCAGCAACTAATTTCTTCCCGCCACCTCGTCAGCAAGCACCGGCACTTGTCAAACTCCACGTGCGAGAAGATCCTTTGCCGGGCCCGTTGTTGGCCGAAGCAATGGCCACCGGCTCCGCTCCGCGTCCCCAGTCACCCTTCAATGACTTTCTACAGTAGCAGCAAGGCTCTCCTTGTCCTCGATAACGAATATGGCGTGTCACGATCGTCGCTGGAAGAACTCTTGTTCGTCCGAATTCATCTATTTCGCTTCACCCCTTGCAAGGTGTTATGCAAGACGAACGACCTCGTCGGGCACCATGTTACCTTGTCCTCCTGAGTCCTGGCCAAATCCGATCAGACAATGTTTCCTAGCTTGTAGCATACCTGGTTACTGTCTTGCGCGATTCTCTTGTGACTCCACTAGGATTCAGGATTCAATCTATGAGCCTGCACACCCCTGGAGTATACGTACTGAAGGCTTGGTAGCGAAAGAATCCATGACAACGCCTTACTTCAAAACTCGGTCGCCTAACATTCTCGATCATTTCTCCAACTTCCGTCAAGCTCGCGAGGCAAGATGAAGCTCTCTCTTGTTTTTGCCAGTGTCTTGTGCTGTCTAGCAGCAGCACAAAATGCCATTTCAACATCGCAAGCAAGTCAAGAAGCAGCAGCGGAGGCGGCAGCCGCACAACTGCTACTCTCGATGCCAAAGTGCGGCGTATGTGCAGTCTGCTCCCATATCATGAATTAAACTGACGGATCTCCCAGCTTGCATGCCTCCAAACCGCTGTAGCGGAATCGTCATGCGCACCAAACGACATCGCTTGCTCCTGTAGCAACATGACACTGCAAGCGCAAGTTCAGCTTTGCGTCGCAGGAAGCTGCACTCTCCGAGAATCCCTCAGTACGCCCTTGAGACCCTAACTTCGACCACAACGCATGACACCTGACTTCTGGTAGGCACGAAGAACGCATCATCCACCCTTTGCCAGGCCCCTTACCGAGATCAATCCGCTCCGATCGTGTACATTGCTATGGTCGGCTTGGGTGTCGCTGTTCTCGCCATCATTCTTCGCATGACCGCTCGATTTGTGATAGCAGGAGGGTTCCTCTCCAACTTGGGAGCGGACGACGTATGCATACTAGTCGCACTCGTCATGATTGGCGGCATCAGCGGTTGCGCCTTCATTCGTAAGCACAATCAGAGATCAACATGCCGGGACCACCACTGATACCTTGACAGTCGCAGACCATGGTCTTGGAAAGGACATCTGGACTGTCCCGTTCAGTTCAATCACGACATTGCTACACGTTCGTGCAAGCTCTGCATCCATCCTGTTAATACATCGACTGACGATCGCTCCACAGATCTACTACGTCAACGAGATCCTTTACATCATCACCCTGCCTCTGATCAAGGTCTCGATCATTTTCACATATCTGCGCATCTTCCCGGAGATGTCGTTTCGATGGCTAGCTTTTGCTGCGATTGGCCTGAACATCGCCTACGTTATTGCGTTTCTTATTGTTACTGTCTTGCAGTGCCAACCTATATCTTTTGCTTGGAACAGGTGGGACAAGGAGCATGAGGGGACTTGCATGGATCTCAATGCGCAGGTCATGGCTGCTGCTGCGATGTAAGTTCCTCTGACGACCAGCGCAACGCTCAATACCGCGGCAAGACGTCTAAGCTAACGACTTTGCTTTTCACAGTAACATCGTCCTGGATCTCATCGTTGTCGGCATGCCGATGCCCTACCTCTGGCGCTTGCAGATGGGCATTCGAAGGAAGATCATGATCTCGCTCATGTTCAGCGGAGGCCTCTTCGTTGTCGTCGTGTCAATCCTACGGCTACAATTCCTGATCGCTTTCGCGCACTCAAAGAACCTCACATGTATGTGCAAGGCAATCTCAGAAACCCCCCTACTCCAATTCTCCCGAACGCTAACATGGCACGCAGGGGACTACAGGGAAATCGGCAACTGGTCCATCGTCGAAATGGACGCCAGCGTTCTCTGCGCATGCCTACCCGGCATCCGCCAACTTCAAAAATGCCTGTGGCCCAAACTCATCGCTTCGACAACCAAGGGAGGTTCCAAGAACTCCCGCTCGACCGGCACCGGCACCGATGTCTACAACCGATCGGAGAGTTCGAACGGGATTCTGGAGGAGCAGAAGGGACGGGCGAAGGTACACAATGACTTCATCCCGCTCGATGACATGGATTGGGACAGCAAGGAGGAGAACATGCACGGCGATGTTCACCACCGCCCGATGAATGCTTCGACGTCGACGCTGGTTAAAAATTAGTTATTTTGAGTTCCTGGATCGAGTTATTCGAGGGAACTTTTGCAAATGGCGACGCTTCTTGTTTTTTTCTTTTGATAGATCAAAGCTGATCCAAAGTACTACATGAAAATCTTGTTTGACAATAGACGTTCGCAGATTCGCAACCATAACGACCAACGACAATGTGGCCGTTCGATGGTTTCATCCTTCTCCAACCAATTCTGCAATCAACCACCAAACATCAACGCTGTTTTTGGCAGACCCTGTGTGCCTGTCAAGTGTCAACGCCGACGTTGGTAGTTGTGGTCCGTGTACGGCATGATTCAAAATCCATGCGCCGGAGCTTCTCCACCGTCGCCCACGAGGTGATGCCGGCAGCTTGCTGCTTGGGTTTCCCATGCACTGTCCCACTCAGATCCTTGCTACACATTTTCAACCCCACGCACATCCATCGCCCTAGATCCATCGTTCAACTCAAGAAGCGAGCGCCCGGGTTCATTATTCAGAAGGCTAAATGAAGACTCTTGCCAATTGAAGCTTTTTTCTGCGCTGATCCTCTTTCGAAGGTTACACTCCCTGCGTTCGGAGTTGCGCACCGCACCTCTTGGACCTTTTGCTGGTGCGACGTGCGAACTACTACTGCAGACACCAGGAGAATGGCCGCTCAACCGGTTCGGTATCTACCGATTTCACTGGCCTGCTAGTGGAGCCCGGAGATATCTCCAAATGACCACTACTGGGCGACGTGACGAGGCAGGCCTTTCCATACCTCATACGTTCTGCTCCAGCCATTTGCCAGCACTGCCTACCGTGCGGATACCAGGAAGATGAGCATCTCGCTTGTTCAGTATTCGGTGCGCTGACTACCCAGGGGGCTGTTATCAACATCCCGGCCATCGCAATGATCTACCCTGGCAGACGCAATCGCAATATACCGTAGCACGAGTTGCCACCTTAAGCATCGGAGGCCTGTTAAGTTCTTCTGCAACCTAACGCCACTGGTCAGAAGTCATCAAGTCTCTCTTTCACCACCCACGTTCGTTACCAACGCCACCGGCGAGATGTTGTTCAAGACTCTCACTTCCCTCGGACTGGTCGCCTTGAGCACTCAGGCTCACATCCATTCCCATTCCCGTCGCCAAACCACCTCAGCAACAGACTACGACTATGTGGTCGTCGGCTCCGGCGCAGGTGGAGGACCGCTGGCCTCCCGTCTGGCCATGGCCGGCTTCAAGGTCCTGCTGATGGAAGCCGGCGACGACCAAGGCGAGAGCGACACATACCGCGTCCCGGCCTGGCAACTCAACGCCCAAACAGACCCAAAGATGTCCTGGGACTTCTACGTCCAGCACTACGAGGACTGGGAACGCCAGGCGCAGGACACGAAGATCACATGGCGCCAGAGCAACGGCGAGCTGTACACGGGACAAGACCCCCCGGAAGGCGCAGAGCCTCTTGGGCTCCTGTATCCTCGCTCCGGCACGCTGGGAGGCTGCGGCTCGCACAATGCGATGGTCATGACTTATCCGTTCGAGAGCGATTGGGAGTACATCCAGAGCATCACTGGCGATGACTCGTGGTCTCCTAAGAACATGCGCACTTACTTCCAGAAGCTCGAGCGCAACCAGTATGCTCCGAGCAGCATTATCGGACACGGGTTCAATGGCTGGTTGCACACGTCTTTGACTCCTTTGACGCTGATTGTTGAGGATCAGAAGCTCCTCGCCCTTGTCCTCGGTGCGGCTGCTGCTATGGGCCAGGTGAGTGATGATCGTGATTGTCAGTAGCAGAAGCGGAAACCGGTCAACTGACATCGCACACAGGGTCTCCTTTCGAGCATCGTAAACACCGTGACCGGCCTCGGTCACATTTTGCTTGATGATCTCAACAGCCCTCGCTCCCGTCGCGATCAGACGCAGAATCTGTGGCAGGTTCCGCTGTCCATCAACGGCAAGGACTCCACTCGCAGTGGGCCGAGAGACTTCATCATGGATACCGTAAGTGGGATTTTCAGGCATCGCCTTCACCATTGTTCATTTCGAAGAAAATCACGCTGATCTCTTTTGTATCCAACAGACCAACGCGGTCAACAAGGACGGCTCCCGCAAGTACCACCTGGACGTCCAGCTGCTTTCCCTGGCGACCAAGATCCGCTTCGACAACAGCACCACTCCCAAAGCGATCGGTGTTGAATACCTTCAAGGCCAGAGTCTGTACGCTGCAGACCCGCGCTCTACCGGCGAGAAGAACGGCACTCCGGGTTACGTCGCAGCATCCAAAGAAGTCATCATCTCCGCAGGCGCCTTCAACACGCCCCAGCTCCTCAAGCTCAGTGGAATCGGCCCCAAAGCCGAGCTCGATAACTTCGACATTCCCGTCGTCGCCGATCTTCCTGGCGTCGGCACCAACCTCCAGGACCGCTACGAAATCGGTGTAGCCGGCGAGGCTCCGTCTGACTTCGCCGTGCTCAAGGGCTGCACCTTCGGCTACTCATACCCGGACCCGTGCCTCGACGCCTGGTCGAACAACACCTTCATCCCGCTCAAGGGCGTGTACGCCACCAGCGGCATCGCCGTCGTCGTGTCGAAGAAGACCAGCGCTGCGTCCGCGGACGAGGACCCGGACATCCTCATGCTCGGCGTGCCCGGCAACTTCCGCGGCTACCAGCCGGGCTACGCCTACGATTCGATCAAGGACCACAACTACTGGACGTGGCAGACGCTGAAGGTGCACTCGCACAACAACGGCGGCACCGTCCGCCTGCGCTCCACGGACCCCCGCGACACGCCTTCGATCGTCTTCAACTCCTTCGACGCGGGCAACACCGAGGGCGGCGGCGATCTCAAGGACCTGCAAGCCGCGTACGAGGGCGTGCAGTTCGCGCGCGAGATGTTCGAGAAGATGCCGAACCTCGACGGCAAGTTCGTCGAAGTCTGGCCCGGCGCGGGCAACGTGTCGACCGAGGCGGAGGTCAAGCAGTTCATCAAGGACGAGGCCTGGGGCCACCACGCGTCGTGCACGGCGCCGATCGGAGCGGACGACGACGAGAAGGCGGTGTTGGATTCCAATTTCAAGGTCCGCGGCGTGCGGGGGCTGAGGGTTGTGGATGCGTCGTCGTTCCCGAAGATTCCGGGTGCGTTTATTGCGCTGCCGACTTATATGATATCGGAGAAGGCGGCGGATGTCATTATTAAGGGCTTGTGAGCGTGGACTGTCATTGTTTTGAAGTCGGCGGCGCGTGTGTCGCGCATGTCGACTGCTTGGTCAATTTTCCGTCCCGCAGGGCGACGTATTCTATTCCTAATAAGCTGTTGTCGCTCATAGTGAGATGGCCAATTAATCTAACAATCCCGTAGAGGACTGTCACAACGCAGTTGACTCACCTTGTATGTTTGCCAGTGGGTTTCGATGGGAGAATTTGACGTCTCTCGAACGTTAGGTGATGTTGGTTCTTACATTACATGCATTGTTGTTGTATGGAGCAGCAAGTCCCTAACCCGAACCCTAGATACCTACGGACAGAATCGGGGAAAGTCGAATTCACGTGACTCTGCAGTCAACAAATTTGCCTTGGAAAAATCACTATGATGTATGCAAAGACCCTAAGTAGCTTGGCCGATGAGCCTAGTCCTCAACCATCAAATGACGGTCAGCCTTGGCAGATCAAGAAACAAAGTCAAGACTTCGCTTGTCGATTTATCTAGCCTTGTCTAGGCTTGATTCGCCTTCTGGTTTCATCCACGCTCCATCGCCACACCCATCTACATTTTTGGACTTGTCCCAGACATGGCTGGCCAATTCCTCCAATACGAGGAACCTTCTAGTGAGTCTCCGGCTCATCGTCGACAAGCAGCATCTAGCAGTCGCCGGGTCGATTCTCACTTCTTCTACCTGCAGTCGTCGGGATCCTCGTCCTGATCTCCTTCTTCACTTTCTTATCCCTAGCCGAGAGTGTGTCCACGGTCGTCATCCGTGCCGGCATCATCGGCCCCATTGCCGTCGGCATCATTTATGGCGAGCCGCTGGCCAACATCCTGGAGCATGACTGGCAGGAGACGTTCCTCGCCATCGGTTACGTGGGACTGATTCTCATCATCTTCGAAGGCGGCCTCACGACCCGCATGGACCTCTTGAAGCAGAACTTCTCCCTCAGCATGATCGCCGCTACCACCGGTGTAATCTTCCCCATAGGCCTCTCGTATTTGCTGCTCTACCTTGGGTTTGGCTTCGGCGCTGTGGAGACTTTTATCATCGGTGCAGCTTTGTCGACAACAAGTCTTGGAACCACCTTTGCCGTCATCGGCGGAGCCTCAAAGTCCATCAACCTGTCGCAAACTCGCGTTGGCACCGTCCTGGTCAGCGCGGCTGTCATAGACGACGTGTCGGGCCTGGTCATGTCCAGTGTCATTGGCGAGCTCGGCGCCCTCGAAACCGCGCAAAATGTGAATCTCGGCTGGCTGATCGGCCGACCGATCCTGGCATCTATCCTGATGGCCGCCTTGACGCCGGTCCTCACCAAGTACATTCTGGCACCCTTCTTCCGCCGCTACATCGAGTACAAATTCGCGCGCTACGATCACCGCTCCAACATCGGGATGATGGTGTTGGTGCTGTCGGCGTTCATCTCGATCGCCGCTTACGCGGGGACGAGTATCCTCTTTGGCGCTTTCCTCGCCGGGTCCTTCTTGACCTATCTCCCAAGCAAGCACCCCGAGGGTCCGTTTGTCGTCCTCACGCGAGAGGAGGGGGAGCAGAACGAGGACAAGAGCCCGACGTTTGTGCATACGTTCCAGCTTTACTGCGCGGACGTGCAGCGTTACCTCATGGAGCCCTTGTTCTTTGCTAGTATCGGATTTGCGATTCCGTTCTTGGACCTGTGGGGTGGTCAGACGGTTTGGCGGGGAATCGTGTACACTCTCTTGATGTTGTTCGCAAAGGTGATGTTTCTCTACTTTCCCCCACAAAGTCCCATCATCAAAGAAAATTAGCTAACACTCCCTCACAGCTAATCGTAGGTATCTGGCTACCATTATGGAGTCTACTAACAGGCGATCGTAAGCTACAGAGCAGATCGTCCATGGCCACCGGCAGTCTGTCGCCCGCAGCCCTACTAGGAGCGGCGATGGTCGCACGCGGCGAAATTGGCCTGCTCATTGTCCAAATCGGCTACAATCAGACTTCGTACGTCACTGATGCGGGCTTGCACATTGCCGTCTGGGCGATTCTGATGAACACCATCATCGGGCCTATGGTGGTCGGTCTTTTGATCAAGTTCAGAGGTGCAGGCATCGCGCAGGGCTCGTGGGGCACTCAGGGGTCAGCTGGGGAGGTGGCGGGCGAGGAGCATTGTGGCTCGGGGAGTGATTGAAGCAGCGAAGAAGCGATTATACCAGGTTGTTCCCAGGAGCTGCCAATCAAGATGAACACCTTCAACCCGCTTGGTTCACACATCGTTCAAATTCTCCCTAGACTCAACGACAAACGATGATTTGACCGGACACAACGCGAAGTCGAAGAACAACTGTTGCAATACAGCGTGCAAGTACCGAAGACACGTCACCATGTCGGTGAAACTAGTGTTGCAGAAGATCTCTGCGCAAAGCGATGCTGAATATAGAGCTTGTGCCGAATACCAAACAAAGCGCCGTAAGAGTCTGTCCGAGATAGATTTTCCTCGACTCTTTTGCAAGCCGGCCGAAGAGAAGCGAGACGGAGAGCTTGCTCAGCCTGAGGGAGAAGATGAAAATTATGTCAGTCACATAAAGGCTCTAGCTCGAAGTTCAACTAGCGATGGTCGTGCAAGCAGACCAAGAAGATTCCATCACAGTCACCCTGTTGCCCTTCTTCCAGTCGACTATCGAACGCCGCTTCTCGCCGGCTGCACATCAGACAGCGGGAGTTTCGATAAAAAATCCAACCAACCTTCAAGGTGCTGACCATTTGCCCCTCGTGCATCTCTAATTCATCCGATGAGCTTCTACTATGCTGCATCACACTCGACCCATCAATTCCCGACCAGAAACCGCAACACAGCCTCAACAAACCCATCCGGATTCTCCTCGGCCAAATAATGCGCGGCTCCCTCGACGACTCCCTCCCCGACCACCTCGCCATCTACGACTTCCCTAGCCATCTCAAACGCATCCTCCCGGTGCCGACTAAACTCCCCACTGAGAACCATACTCGGCACCCGACATCCCCCCCTCGCCTCCACCCATCCCTCATTCTCCTCAGCATCCTTCCCAAACGCCCTATACAAGCCAAACGCACACCGCATAGCACCAGGCGCCGCATACTCAGCAGCGTAATAATCGACATCGGCCTCGCTGAAAGCGGCAAGATTGTACGTGATCTTGTTCAGGAAGTGGCCGACGTAGATGCGCTCCTTCCCAGCGACCAGCGCTTCGGGCAAGTCCGACACCGCATGGAAGATGAAGTGGAACTGCTGCACGGCGTGCTGCGTCCTGTCACGCTCGTATACGTCCGTTCCCGGCAGCGGGCACTCGCCCCAGCACACGCTCCGCACGCGCTCGGGGTGTCTGCTCGCAAGCGCGAAAGCGACCATGCCGCCGATGTCGTGGCCGATGACGTGCACGGGCGCGGCGATGTCGAGTTTGTCCAGCAAGGCGACCATGTCGGACGCCATGGTCGTCTTGCGGAAATCGGTGTGGTGCTTCGACGAACGGCCTGCGCCGCGGTAGTCGGGGGCGATGCAGCGATGGCCTTGCTCGGCCAGCAGGGGGATGACGTGGCGGAATTGGTGGGAGGTTTGGGGGAAGCCGTGGAGGAGAAGGATTGGGGCTTTCGGCGAGGCGTGAGTCGAGGAGAGGGGGGGATGATCGTGGAAAGCGATCCGGACGGGTTCGCCGTTGTTGCTTTCGAGATCTAAGGCGTGGTATGTCGAAGCCATTGTTGTTGTGCAGAAAGCAAACGGAGAAGAAGAATTGGTGCAAGTTTGCGTTTTTACCTATCGTGATTCGTGAGAGTTTCTTGATCCAGGTTCAAATAAATGCAAGGAGACCGCTAAAGGTTTTGTTTTTATGGTCTTTCCTACCGTGGAGATTTCGTAGTATCAGCTTCACTACCTGCTCCTGCCCTGCGACATGACGCTGAAGATTCCTAATCGCAGTGTTGCTTTCTTGCGTTAGTCTTCAGATGCCAAGGGATGACGCTGACGATACGTCGATGTCTGGTATGAACGCAGCTAACGCTCGCTGCTGATGTGGAAGTGGTTAATCAACGTCTCGGTGGAGAAGGTGGATCTGTATTCAGCTGAGTCATTGTCAGGGAACTTGGAACAATCCGGTACATGTACGCAGTCAGGTCGTATCCCAAGGGGACTCAAGTTTGTAGAATTTGCACGCAGCTGACGGTGACATTTCTTGAAGGTCTCCTTGATGTCTTAAGGATCTGTAGGGAGCTGATTGGCGGTCGTTCCGAATCCGAATCCGAATCCGAATCCTAATCCGAGGCGGCGGGCTTGTCGGTTTGAACTTGCTGGCAACATGAGTAAATCCCTCCAACCTCATAGACAAAATCCTGTCAGGCTCTCGCCGTCGTAGCCAATGCTAAGGAGGGAAAAGCCGGAAGCAAAAGTGTACCTCCAAGCACCAACAACAGTCTCAATACCGCGATTACGCTACCGTAACCGCCGTGGAAGAACCCCCCCCCTTGTTTCGAGGGTTCTGGAGTTCTAGACCTTGTACTTTCACCAACAGCCACTCGCTAGTAACACACGCAACAACATCACTACCGCCCATCCAGATCCCAGGACACAATGGATCTCACCGACCGCAGCCTCCTAGACTGCGACCCATTCAGCACAATCCCCATCAACGACACCACCCCACCATTCATCTGCGCCCTCTTCGGCACCGACTCCCAAGCAACAGCAGGCTTCACAGACGACATCTCGGCCTGCTGCTCCCCCTACTACCCAGCGCAGTCCACGACAGGAAACGGCTGTGACCACCACTGGTGCGGCGTCCCCGCGTACGAAGCCAAAGGGACCAACACTTCGACTTGGCTGAACGTGCCTTATCCCACCGAAGGCAGCGTACGCTCTACTGTGACTTCGACAACGACGCAGACTTATGATGCTATTGTTGCGTATCCAAAAGTCAGCTCTTGCCTATCGAGTGTGGCGCTTTGGAATGTTTACGGTTTTGCTTGTCGTGTGGGAGGGGAGTTGGGTGAAGTCAGTATGACGGGGCCGGATCCGATGAGTACGAGCACATCATCTGCGACTGCGACTGTCGCGCCGGCGAGTACTACTTCTGAGCTGGGGATTGCGGACGCAGATCGTAGCGCTGCATCTACGGGCGGTCCTTTCACCTGGCTTTCACTTGGTAGTCTACTGCTCTTTGTTTGGAGAGGATTGTAAGATGAGCGCGCAACTTGATGCGAGCCCTTCCATGAGCAAGCTGACTGGTCATCGGCACTACTAAAAGCCTACGCGGTGGCTCCGTTGGCGTAGTGGATCTTCGAACAATGAATCACGGATGCACGTCGCCTGCAGACTGCAGCCAGCGACAAGCGAATGCTCATCTCCTACACAGGCACGGATAAAGTGTCGCGGAAAGGCTACTACGAGCCCACCAATGCTCTCTGTCGCGCTGTTTAACACGTCGAACACAAAGACCCTTTCGTAACTGGACTCTGAGCTCTGATAGTATGAGAATCGAAGCTCGGTCGCAGCACCAAGGTAAAGAAACAGAGGTCTTGTACGAGAAGGCAACTCGAGTGGGCGTCATGTCGATGGAACCCAGTACATGGATCGGGAGCCCGTTGGTGTCACGAAGGGTCTGGTGGTGTTCATCCTTTTGCCTACTCATCTATCTTTCACCGGGTTACGCTTGCATCGTAGCCGAGCCATCTTTTCAAGAGTTTCCGCACTGGAATAAGGAGTCTTGATGGCGGCATTTGTAATCGGTGCATCCGTCGCCACCGCACCGAGCGGCCTCCAATTACAACGCGAAGAGCTCTGACCGCTACAGACGCAGGTGCCCAAAGATCCAGAGGCGGCTTCGACAAGGTCGAAATCCGACCAGGGCACACGGCCCGAGCACATTTTGCACTCAAGCTCCCTGGGGAGTTTCGCCAGCTCCAGCGCCAGTCTGGCGTGCGAACCATGGATATCAGAGCTGCCAGTCCTTCCGTGTCCCTGCCATGCGCTGATGGCGCTTGAGATCGCTCGCGCGGGTTCCTGAACAGAGTCCAAGCAGCGCTGGAGGTGGTCGTGCGTTTGGTCTGGAGGGTTCGAGGCTTGTGGTACCGCCAGATTGGCTTGTAGGTATGTTGGGAACGATGTGAGGCTCGGCAATTGGGTGTCTGGTGAGAGCGCTGGCTCAGCAGAGTCCAGAGCTAATGTTGTGGCCGCGTGCGTCTGAGGGAATGTTGGGAATGATGCAAGGCTCAACAACTGGTTGCTTGGTGACGGCGTTACAAGAGCTGTCTGAACGGGTAGGCAAAAGTTTAGCGTTGAGGAACTAGGTCCAGCAAGGTCCCGTGGAGAGCGTGCGATAATTCCCACAATCTCGGTCAAGCTCTTGGCCGTCGAGAGCTCCTTGTTGGTTTTGACAAGTACTTCATGCGAAGCTGACAGGCGATCAAACTTGGTGCTTAGATCGTTCAAGTCGTCTTTCGTGCTATCGCTAGTGTCAGCAATCATTGAGCGAGAGGGCACATCGACTCTTACGGTGCTTGTTCGGTCTGCGCGATCTTCAGCACCGAGAGCATCAGCTGTAGCACATCCATGTAGTGCTTGAGAGCGTTCCTCAGCCCGGTCAGTTCGCCATCTTTCAACAACCACTCGACCTTCGCCAAAGCGTGCAATCGATGTTTGCCTTTGCCGCATTTGCGCTCGAAAGAGTCGACACTTTCGTGGGGAGCTGGTCAAAGATCTTCTGACACCCCTGCGAGACCGAATCAATATCATCACAGAACGTGGTGAAAGGAGGGGCGTTAGGTCCGAGGGTCGACAGCAAATTGGCCACGCTGTTGAGAGCGTATGAAGTAGCTCCGACCTGTTTGGCGAGCGATCCGAGGTCTCTGTTCGCGTGGTAGAGCTTGGATGAGCAGATCCCAAGGGCACTCCCGACCTGTACGCCCACTGCCGCCACCTGCAATATTGAGGCAGCGATTCCCACAGCCTCCATTGATGGCGTCGGTCGTTTATTCTTGCCAGTGGACTCAACGACGGATAAGTCTGAGAGGGACCTGATTGTTCATTTGTACCCAGGAAAAGTGACAGTCGGAGTGGCGAAGTCGCGTGAACATGCATCTCGGCCTGCTTTCAGCCTCGATGTACATGGTACATAGTTAAACCTATGCAAGCTGCACCTCGCCTACCTTCAGCCTCAATGTACATGAATACATGTACCCCTTCAAGCTGCACCGTGTCTGCCAATGCTTCATACAGCGATGAAGATCACTGGGCTGGCATAAAGCGCTGACGGAAAAAAAAAACTACCAAACTCATCAAAGCCCTCGCCCTAAGCCCCAAGACTCATATCAATCAACACCTTGACATGCTTCTCCTTCTCCCCACTCAAAACCCCATACCCATGTTCAACCAAATCATCCAACGCAATGCGCGCAGTAATCATGCCCTCAGGCTTCAAGCTCCCATCCCCCAGCGCCTCAATAACACCTCTGTAGTCCTTATCATTATACCCCAGCACAGCCGAATACCTCGCCTCCCTAAAAACCAACCAATTCGGATCGAACGGAACCTTGTTCTCCCAGATCGCAACGTTGACCACACTGCCCCTCGCGCGCACAGCGCGGCAAGCAGTCTCGAGACTCTGCGGCACGCCGGCGCAGTCGAAGACGATATCCGCGCCTGCGCCGTCGCAGAGCTGCTGGCAGGCGGCGACGATGTCAAATTGTCGCGGGTCCATGACGTGAGACGCTCCCAGCTGGCGGGCGAACTGCTGGCGTTTGGCCGAGACCTCGGACATGATGACCTTCTTGGCGCCGCGGGCTTGCAGGATCTGGCAGACCGCGAGGCCTATGGGTCCGCCGCCTAGGACCAGGCAGTTCGGCTTCTTGTCCGGAACCGTGTACTCGGCGATCGGGCTGGCGTCGACAGCGTGCCACGCCACGGCCAGGGGCTCGACAAGGGCTCCCACGTCCAGGCCGACGTTGGGGGGTAAGGGGAAGCAGGTTTGGGCTGGCAGGACGATTTGGTCGCTCATGCCGCCTCCGCCGCCGGAGAGGCCGACGAAGCCGCCGGAGGGACAGGCGTTTTCGGCTCCGACGTGGCAGGCTGGGCAGGCGGCGCAGTAGATTGAGGGGCGGATGGCGACTTTCATTCCTGGGCGGAGGTGGCGGGGAGGTTTGGGGCCGAGGGAGAGGATTGTGCCGCTGAATTCGTGGCCGATGGTGATGGGGAGTTTTTCTTTTGTGACGGGGTGAGGGGTTACGGGGGAGAAGCTGGGGAGCGTCAGTCTTGTGGGTGTTGAAAGGGATTGGGAGAGATGAAGAGGCGTACTTGGGTCCGGCGAAGTATTCGTGAAGGTCTACAGAGTGTCAATGTTATGCATGCGTGGCTGAGGAGAGCTTCAACATAAACACACCTGTTCCGCAGATGCCGACAAAAGCAGGCTGTATCCTCACTTGTCCCTCCATGAGTTGCTCCGGTGGAGCAGGGACATCGTGTTCAATCCTGACATCTTCTTTCCCGTAGTACCGCGCAGCACGCATCTTGACGGTTCGGCAGATAAGTTCGTGTGAGGTCGTAGTACTTTAATCTTGTGGAGTCGGAGAGAAAGCTCAAAGTTGACGCACGTGGAAGTGTTGAAGAGACAGAGAAGCAAGAAACGTGTCCGATCAGAGTCGACAGAAGCTCAGGCAAAAGCAAGAGAAAGAAACCGCGGAACCGACCAGCACAAAGATATCGGAACCGACAACAGCAGCAGTGAGCACCTGAGCACCCAAGTAGTAAAGCAGAGCCTCACCTCACCTTTTTACCCCCCAATGGCCCTCACCAAGGGCACTCTCTCCCGCGGGCCCAGCCAGATAGCTCTCCCAAACCTTCCATTGTGCCCCTCACTCGGTACAGCCATGTGACCAAACATGTGACAAGGGCCAGCGACGGGAGCTTCGCACGAGCGGCTGTCGGCGAGCGGCGAGAGAGCGAGGAAAAAGGGAAAATGAAGAGATCAGAGAGGCTGTGCTGTGCTGTGCCGCGCACATGGCGAGCAAGCGAATGGAAGGGCACACGTGTGCCGAGCTTCCTTCAGGACCTCAGCAATGGAAGGGAGCCTTATTCTTTGCCGCGGAGGAAGAGTCGCTGAGTCCTGCCGTAGCAGCAGGAGGAGTATCTTGGTTAGTGTGGCATGTAGCTGCGTTGTAGACGGCCCCCGAAACGTCAATGCAGGCAGATTGATGATGGCTCTCTTTCTCTGAGTTCATGACTTCGGTTGACAAGAGGAGGAAGACAGAGGCTCGAGTCCGGTGCGGTTATCAACCGATCCACTTTTCCTCGTTATTGCTGCGGAGAACAATGCGGGGGATGGGGAAGATGGAGAAGCGGAGCAGTGATTTTGGATCGAAACAAATCAATGCGAAAGACGGGTCAACGACCCACATAAGAGTTTCCATGGAGTTGGATATCTGACTACAGCACTACTGAGAGCTCCGTTCAAACCACGAGGCTAAAACCGAAAGCTCGCGGAATTATACGCTACACCGGGTTGTCTTGACTGACTGACTTACACGACTCCAAGAGACCGCTGGCGAAACGAGAGAAGAGACAAACGGCCAGGGCAGCAGTTTACCTGGATACATTTGTACTTGTCTTCTCAAGATTCTTTCGACTGTCTACCCCCAGCGAAGGCGAAGAAAGGAACGAACGAGAAGTATCTTTTGCTGACACTCTCCCCCGATGTGGAATCCCCTTCGCAAGACAAGACAAGACAACAAACATCCAAACGGATCAGCCACCAAGAAATGAATGAACGAGAGAAGGGAAAGGTCTGCCTTGAGCAACGATTCTCTGTCGCGAACCAGCGCATATCATTCTTCTTGTCATTCCTTCCCTTCCTACCTATCTAGTGATCGAATACCACCACCCCTAGCTAGCGGTAGAAACACTCCAAGAAAGAACGGACAACAGCCAGACACCAAAAACCTATGTTTCCTTCCTATTCTTCCTCCCGCGAACTCGCTTCGACCACTCAATCTTCTTCTAAAACTTCCCACACATCCAGCGCTTCCACTTCTTTTCCTTCTTCTCCTTCTTAGCACCAAGAGGCTGCACGATGGGTTTCTTGGGAGCAGCGCTCTCGCTGGTAGCGTTCGAACTGGCCCTCGTGCCCTGCGCTTCTGGAATGTCTGCCCGAGGCGCTGTTGATTGCCGAGGGTTTGCTTCCTCCTCATCATCCTCTTCCTCCGATTCCGACTCAGCCTCTCCTTCCACCGTCGCCTCAGCAGGTTTAGCCAGACTGGTCCGTTTACTATCCACACCAGTCGCGCCAGGACGATTCGCACCGACAACGTCAGGCACGGGCGTGCCTTCGCGGCTCGTTTCGCGAACTTCGCTTTGTTTGCCGGCGGACAACAAGTCGGGGCGCCAGGTTGCCTGGTTGCGGTTGTTGTTGTTATGGCGGCGGTTGCTGGCGGCGCGGTGGACGAGGACGGTTGAGTTGGAGTCCGCGCGCGATCGACCGGAGGCAGCGGCGGCTTTGATGCTGCCGGATCTGGTGGGGGAGTCTTCGGCTGGGATGACGTTTGAGTCTAGGGTTGGGAAGCCGGAGGTGCGGGAGGAGCGGTTTGTTCGTAGGCTGCTTTTTCTGAAGATGGAGGAGCTCACGGATAAGATGGACGTACGCTTTTCGAGCATGGCGGGTGCGGGGGTTGGGGAGGCTGGAGGTGTTGAGACGGGGGTGTGAATACTATTGCGGCGGGAGGAGGAGGATTGTGCTTGATTGGTGTCGTCGTATTTGAAGTGAGGCGACCAGCCTTCTTTGAAAGCGACGTAGATGCTGGTCATTGAAATGATGGAGCGGAGGGCGTCGTCGGTTGTGCGGACCTCTTGCTTCGAAGAAGTGTTCTCGTCCGAGTCCAGGCCGTCCTCCAAGATTGTGGCTTGTTGTTTGGGAGTTGCTGTGGGAGTCGCGGTCGAAAGGTCGGGCATCTTGTAGGTGTCGTGAATAGCAAGCGAAGTCTTGGAGAGGTTGGCGATAATAGGGTGACGGCGGGTGTTGGGCGAGATGGTAGAGAAGTTGAACCGTCTCGACTCTGCTTTCGCATTATCCTTCTTGCTCTTCTTGGGTACCCAGCGAACCGTCAATCCAAGACCGTGTTGGTCGGTCGAGAGGAATTCATAGCCGCCATTCGGCAAGGGGTATGCATCCCACTCCTCTCCGCCAGCCATGCAAATCTTGGCTTTCCCGATCGCGCCTCCATCTTCTTTCCGACCTTTGCAAATCAGTGCGACAACATCGCGAGCCTCTTGATCCTCCTCGGGTTCCTCTGAATAGTAGTCCTCCGCTCGGAGCACGACCAGATCGCTTGGACAAAGACTGTGCTTCGCGCTGAAGACTCTGTTTGTCGCTCGTCTCAGACGAACGCTGAAATTGGTGGATGGAATGACCTCGTATGCTGGCAGTGGTCGCGAGTTGGCGACAACCTTGTGTAGCTGTAATAATGATCGCGGACGTCTGTGCAGCTTTTGCCTGGCAGACGACGCGGGCGGAGGATGGCATATGCTGTAGGATGTCTTCGCCTTGTTCTTCTTTGCGTGTCTCTTGCCATCAATGCTACCCTCGCGCGAACCGCTCAGACTGGTGCCTTGGGACTCGGGTTCTGCGAACATGATTGAGGCGGAACTCTTAGTTGGAGATGGTGGGCCCGAATCAAGGGCTAGCATTGACATCGGCCGGGATTGTTTGTCGCCATTGTCGGCGGCGTCCTTCGATGAGGCGACGGAGGCGAATGGGTTCAGTGAAGCCAGGCTCATTGGAAGACTGGGCACCCATTGGCGTGGTTGCTGCTGTGGGGAGACTGTGGCAGCGGCCATTGTTGACTGTTGTGACGATCGGAAGGCAGCGGTGACAAGGGGTGGATTGCGCTGCAAGCTCTACATGTAGATGAGCGGGGTGGTGAAAGAAAACATTCGTGTGTGAGAGAGAGAATATTGAAGAAGAAGTGAAAGGAAAGCGATCCGGTCGCGGGGCTGACCAGCAGCGGGCTGGGAAGTGTTTGTAGTATGGACGACGACGACGAAGGTACAGCCTCCTCGTTCGTCTAGCAGCAGAAGAAGTGCAGCCGGCTGGCGATGCGATTCAGGATGCGAACCCCACTGGCGATCTGTGGCTGTGACGGCGAAACAGGGCTGGCTTCCGGCTGGGCTGGGCTGGCACGGACGATGGATGGATGTTGGCAATGTCGATGATGGTATTGGGAGTAGTGTGTATTGATTGTTGTTATTATTGAAGGGATGAAGTGAGGTGGATGGATTGAAGTGAGTAATACATTACACAAAAACGCGGTCAGCAATGCTAAAAGTCGAACCACTTCTCTTCGTGTGCTGCTAGTTTTATGCAAGCCCTCTGTTTGCGGGAATCAGCAGACACCTCGCTTTGTGTTGGCCTTATGCCTTTGTTCCGCAGCCCGACCGGTCGGCAAGACCGGAATCTTGCTATTCCTGCTTCCGCTTGGCAGATGGAATTATTTCATCATGCACGATCGATCCCATCCTGTTTGAAAAGTGTAAATCATGTCAAACTCATACATCATACATCATCGTCATATCAAGCCTTCCATGTCTCATCCACCATCCTTCCTTGGTGGTTGGAGGCTGTCATGTCATGACATCGATGCAGCTTCACAAGTCTTGTCTTCGACAACAAAAACCGTATAGCATACGTATATCCCCCATCTCGCATACATACAACATACTAGTCTGACGCGTACACTCTCTCGCATCTCCAGCCAACCGCCGTATAGCGTATTCCATCCATCTCTCTGCCCTATATCCCTCATATCTCGCCAACACAGTTCAGCCTTACAACCCCGCTCTCTATTTTAGCCCTCATCTTGATCCCTCGTACCACGTTTCTTCTCTCGTTCCCGCTACCTCGCTACCAAACCCGAGAAGATGCGAGAGTTGAATGCGAAGTTTCCCATGGCTTGCTTGGTCGGTCGCTGTCGCAACGGCCGCTCTCATGCAGCCTGCCATGTTTGCTACCACCATTGAGGGGCTAAAGATGCATAAACACAAGCCTTTGCCAGTCATCGTGGTTCCACAACTTCCACATACGTTCCATTTTGCACGCGAAAATTCTTGAAACTCGGGCGGTGTGTAGGCTAGATTGCTGGTGCTTCCCATGTGCCGCTATACCGCTCCGCCAAGAAGTCTGTGGGTCGTATCTGCTGAGGCTGCCTCTTTTCTGGCCTTCTGGTTGGTGCGCTCGTAGGGCTACTCTGACTTCTCTTTCGTACGAGCACATCCGACTCGTCCGGTACACCATCTCGTTGCCTTGAACCACTACAGTACTACTCCACCAGTCCGTCCATCGCTACTTTCAGTATCGGCGAGATCGTACTGCCGATTTCGTGGTCGCGCCTTCCAATTGCTCCGTCTTTCTCGGCCGAATCCTCGACTCAGACTCGTGCTGCTAACCACTAACCACTCCTTTCTACCTCCCACCGCGCTATCCCTTGCCCTGTTGCGCGCCATGGCCGAGGCCACACGCATTGTTCGTCCTGCTGCTGCGCCGAACCCGAAGACGATCCCGAGGCAGTCTTACTTCACTTGGCTTCTGGCCATCTTCACGGCCTGGAAGTCGCTGTTGCTTATCATAGCATACGCGAGTCCAGGCCCTGGCTACGACACGTCTACGCGCATCTTGTTTGAACATTACCATGATGCGCCTCCGCCTACCTGGCTTGCTCATATTGTGCAAGACCTCACTTTGAGGCTGACGAGATGGGATGCTCTCTACTTCACCACCTCGTCCGAGAGAGGCCATCTGTTCGAACAAGAATGGGCTTTTAGCTGGTTTATGGCCAGGCTCACGGCTTTCCTCTCCGACGGTGTGTGCTTGTACTCATCACACGTGTAGTAAACCTCAGGCTAAGTATTGTCTTCAGTGTTCACCTCTTCCATCCACCCCTCGCCCATCATCAGACACGCCTTGACCGGCGCAGTCATCTCTCACATCTCCCACCTCGGTGCTGTTCTCACACTTTACGCCTTGGTGCGGCGCATCATCCCATCTAATGAGGCAGTCAAGCAGCGAATCGCCTTCGCAGCTGCCTGCTTGCATGTCGTTTCCCCGGCCAGCCTCTTCCTCTCAAGCCCGTACGGAGAAAGCACATTTGCATTCGCAGCATTCCTCGGCATTGTATGCTACATCCGCGCCCAGGGACACAAAAACGCCCCTATCGAGCAGCAATCACTCCTCGCAACAGCAACATGGACGGTTCTCTCCGGCTCAGCATTCGCCATTTCTGCCCTAATTCGCAGCAACGGCCTCCTGCACGGCACGATATTCCTCTTCGACGCCTTCACATCCCTCCGCGCGTTCCTCGTGACTCGCAAAATCACCCACCTCTTCCACCTCGTCAGCACCGTCAGCTCAGGCACTCTCATAGCCTTTGCCTTCGCCCTCCCACAAGCAATCGCCTACACGGAATTCTGCACTCCCTCCAACACCAACACCCGCCCATGGTGTACTCGCACCATCCCCAGCATCTACTCCTGGGTACAAGCGCACTACTGGAACGTCGGATTCCTCGCCTACTGGACGCCAGGCAATATCCCGCTTTTCTTGCTCGCGGCGCCGATGCTGGTTGTGCTGGCCGGCACTGCGATTTTGGTTTACTTCGAACCATCTCAAGTTCTGGAACACATAAACCACAGCGTCCCATCCCAGACTATGGGCAAAAGAGATGCCGACTCGGCGCTCTTCACGCACATCACCGCCCAACTCGCCCTCCCACAACTCATCCTGGCAATCATGGCTCTCACTAGTTTCCACGTCCAAATCATTAATCGGATTAGCTCGGGGTGTGCGCTTTGGTATTTGGTACTGGCGATCGCTGTGAACGACGTGAGGTCGAATGACCGGACGAGCCGCAGGTCGGGTGGTCCTGCTGTAGGAGCTTGGAGCATGCTATTCAAGGGAAGAAGGACTGAAGTTTTGGTGCGATTGATGGTTGGGTATGCTGTTGTGCAGGGCGGGCTTTATGCGAGTTTTTTGCCGCCTGCTTGATGAGGGGAGGAGGGTGAAGCACGGGCTGGAGGAGCTGTGTGTTGTGGGTTGGTGGGTGGAGATGATTAAGAACGTTAATGGTCATGTGGGCGAAGGCTGACACATCGATATCTCGGATTCATTGTGAGCTGATTATAACTGAGAATGAACAAGATTGTAACGGGGCATCCCGGCAGTCATCCGAAGAGCAAATTGAACTACTGCGTAGGCGAGCTGAGCTGAGATCACACGTCCTCGCTTCTACTTTCTCGGTTGAGGTGGATGCAACAAGTCGTTCCATCAGGTCGACTGCGACCACTCCACTCTGGTCCTATCGTTCCACGGGTCATGTTGGGCGCATATAGCATCATGGGCACTGGCAGCGTCGTTCATGCTCTGCGTTTACTCCGCATGCTTTGTCGACATCAGCGTGCTAGGAGCGCCGTACCCGTCCTTGCAAGTCTTTGTCATCTACGCAGGTTCTGACAATGGCACTGTCGCCCTAGCAAGCATTACGATCATCTGCATCTCCCTCGGCATCCTCAAGCGTCCTCGCCGTCCTCGAATTCACCGCAGCAACCGCGCGACAGATTATCGCTTTTTTGCGCGATGACGGCTTCCCTTTCCGGAACTGGATCGCGGAAGTCAACCACAAGAGCGGATCCGGGATCTCCCAAGAAGGCACTGATGGTGGTCTTGTTCGTCGTCATCACCACGGTTGAATCAAGCTGCATCTTTAGAGTGCGTCGCAAAAGGAAGCTTTCGAACAGCGCTACAGTCTCATTCCCTGCCTGTACGCGCGGATCTCTGCTCCAGCCGAGGTCGGTCATTGCTTGGGCATTTGCAACAGCCTAGACACTTCATTGGAAACGATCTGATAAGATGGACCCTCCAAATCTTGTCGGTTAAGCTGCACGTAATCCTCAACGCTTCTTTCTGCGGAACATCAGAGTGCGACTTGTATGCAGTCGCACTGAGCAAATCCTGTTTGATTGGCTGCCTCGTACATCTTGCAAGACGCAAATAGATCTAACGCCGATCTATGCTTCTGGACGGTGGAACGAGCATGTAGTCAAAGCTGCTGACTGTATACAAACTCCGTCAGTTCTGGATCTTGCCTACAAAATGAGACCGGAAGTATGTATTCGCAAGTCCTAGTCGGGGTTTCTTGTACGAGCATTGCATGTCAGCTCTGATTCGTCGGATCGTAGAAGCTTTGACTTGAGAGACCCCGGAAAGTGAACGCCAGCGTCTCAGCCACAAAACTTTCCCTTCCGTGACGATGCCTCAACTCTCAAGTCAATTATACGGACAAGACAACATTGAAGCCTCGACAAGCACCCATATCTGTATAAGATGGCTGAACCCATCCGTTTGACTGTGGAGAGTCCATTTCATAGGGTTAGCCTTGCCTCAAAACAATAATCATGGCACGCAGCATTGCACTCTCGTTCCTCTTCCTCGCCGGCACGGCGACATGCCTCGATCCAAGCCAAAGTCTCCGCCCACTTCATCATGAAGTCGACGTCGCAATCGTCGGTGCTGGATTATCCGGACTTGCCGCTGGCCGAACCCTTCAACAAGCGAATAAGACAGTGATGATCCTCGAAGCCAGAGATCGAGTCGGTGGTCGGGTCGAGAACTTCAAGCTACGCAACGGAGGTGTCACCGAGCTGGGAGCCGCCTTTGTCGGTCCTACACAAGACCACGTCCTGGCTCTTGCCCACGATCTGGGATTGACAGTCTTCAAGGAATACGACTATGGCGACAACTTGCTTTCGATCAAAGGCCAGCAAACGCCCTACTCATCTGATGGCGGCGCTCTGCCCGCTACCGACGCTGAGACTACTACCGCCATTGCGTCGGCCTTGGCTGAACTGGACTCCATGGCTGCCACTATCGATACCTCGAGCCCTTGGTCTAACGCGAATGCTTCTTTGTGGGACAGCATGACGTTCCAGTCCTGGTTGGACTCCAACGTCCAGGAAGAAACCGTTCGCACTCTGTTCGGCATATCCAGCGGCGCCATCTTCTCCGCGACTCCAGGAGAACTCTCGCTACTATACGTCCTGTCGTACGTCGCAGGAGCAGGCAACGAGACCACCGCAGGCTCATTGCAGCGTCTAGTAAGTGTCACAGGCGGTAGTCAGGAAAGCCGCATCGCAGGCGGAACAGGCCTGCTAGCCACAGGCCTCGCCGAAAAGATCGGCTCCGCATCAATCTCTCTCGGATCAGCCGTAGACTCCATCGTCCGGACCGCCGACTCAAAGTACACAGTAACAACAGCAAATCAAACCGTCGTCGCCAAGAACGTCATCGTCGCCATGTCGCCCCCGCTCGCCGCCCGCATCAAATACGACCCTCCCCTCCCCGCCGCCCGCGACCAGCTCACGCAGCGCATGTTCATGGGCGCCCTGGGCAAAGCAACCGCAATCTACGAACGCCCCTTCTGGCGAGACGCCAACCTGACCGGCCAAGTGATCAGCGACAGCGGAGTCGTGCGCACCACCCTGGACGTCTCCCCCGAGAACTCGACCTACGGCGCGATTTTGGGCTTCATCGAAGCGGACGAGATGCGTCTCTACGACGCCGCCAGCGAGCGGGACATCATCGACAAGGTCTCGCGGGACTATGTTCGGTACTTCGGCCCCGAGGCTGCGAATGCGACTCAGTGGGTTATCCAGCGCTGGGACAATGAGGTTTGGTCACGTGGAGGGCCGGTTGCTGTTGCTGGGCCGGGGACTCTAAGCAAGTATGGCAGGGCGATTGCGGAGAGTGTTGGGGGCATTCATTGGGCGGGTACGGAGGCTAGTCCGTTCTGGGCTGGGTATATGGATGGTGCGCTAAGGACTGGGGAGCGGGCTGCGGCGGCGGTGTTGAAGGGGTAGTGGGAGCGTCAGGATCGCTGGTGTGAGTGTGATAAGTGTATGTCCTAAGGAAGCTCTGTAAGCGTACAGGAACTGCTCTATATAGCCCTCATAGAGAGCAGACACCGGCTACAACTCTCTTCTCTTCCAGAATGACTCTTAGTATAGAGATTAACCTTCCAAACTAGAAGTCACAAAAGCTAGCTCTCTCTCTTTCTCTCTCTCTCTCTCTCCGTCTCTCTTATCTTTATAGGCAAATCTCTTTCTCTATATATATAATATTCCTAATTAAAATAAGGTTTTAAGTTTAGTTAGACTTATACTTAGTAGTTACTATTTTAAGTAAGTGCAAGTCACCCAAACTGCTACATGTTGCACATGCAGAACGCATCGCATTCCCTGAACGTACACTATTGAAGTCGTGGCTACAGATTCGAAACTTTTACGCAGACTTGTATATATGTCGAGTCTAGCTGACTTCGCAGACAGTTTCACGAAATTGATCATCGCCCTGAATATAGAACGCCATGTCGAAAATCCATCTTGCACCTGCCTTTAGTCTTCGTTACTTCTGCACCTATGCTCCCAATTTGACCATCAATTTCTTGCTGTTCTGTGGCTGTTCACCCTGTTGAGGCTGTCCGCTGTTCTGCGGATGAGGCTTCTTGCTCTGAGGCTGTTGGTTCTGCGTTTGGTGCTTCTGCCTTTTCTGTTTCTGCAGCTGCTCCTTCTTACTTGGCAACTGCTGAGGCTTCAGCTGCTTCTTCTTACTAGATGACTCTTAAGCCTGTGGCTGCTTTTTCTTGTTCGACGTCTGCGGACTCTGCAGCTGCTGCTTCTTGCTCTGTGTTTGTTGGCTTGGCGGCTTCTGGTTCTTGCTCTGTGACAATTGAATCTGGGGCTGCTTGTTTTTGCTCGGCGACTGCCGAGTTTGCGGCTGCTTCTCCTTGCTCTGTGGCTGCTGGCTCTGCTGCTGCTTCTTCTCCTTCTTGTTCAGCGGCTGTTGACTTTGCGGCTGCTGCTTCTTGCTCGACAGCTGCTGAGTTTGCAGCTTCTTGTTCTTGCTCAACAAATGTTCAGTCTGTGGCTTTATGTCTTTGCACGACGTCTGCTGACTCTGCGGCTGCTGCTTCCTGCTCAAAGACTGCTGTTTCTCTAGCTGCTCGATCTCAATAATCGCCGACTGCTGAGTCTTCGGCTGCTTCTTCTTGCTCGATGTCTGCTGAGCCTGCGGTTGCTTCTTCTTGCTCGTAGTTTGTTGAATCTGCAGCTTCTTCGTACTCTGTGGCTGTTGGCTTTGCAGCCGTGAGTGACCTTGTGCATTGGGGCTGTTCCTCGACTGCTTGCCACAGTTCGGTTGCTCAGTCGATTGCGGTCCGCTAGTTGTTCTGACCGATGCCCCCCAACACAACATTAACATTGGCTAGTTTGGGAGGTGCATAAACTGTGGAGCTCACACAAGTATACCGTAAGCTCTTAGTGGCAGCCTTCAGAGTTTTTCGAGTCCATCTTGGTAGTCTGAAATTGCGACTACCGGCGCCTCTACATCTGAGCTTTTCTGGTGTGTGATCCTGTGGCCAGGTCTGATACTCTAGCTCTCCAAGAGTTGTCAAGAGATGCACTGTGTTGATCTGTACAGCACAACAGCAGCCCGATCTTCCTTTCAATACGGGCTCTTCTATGTTGCGATACGTCGACTCCGGTCGAATGAAGTCTGCCCAAGAAGGAGGCAACGTCAACACTCTGACGATACCACGCTTGCAGGCATAACGTGCAAAGATCCTAGATGCACCTTTAATGTACTTGCTCCATTCTTCTAGCTCCTTGTACCTTCTCAGACAGCGTGGATCCTTACGATCCATCAAAGGGCCCATCGCCGAGCTAAGTGTTAGCATGCCATGTTCGTCTGCCCATTGCTGGACCCAGTCTCTGGGTATACCCGTCCAGAATACCAGTCTGTCATAGCTTCGTGGAATCTCCATGAAACGTGCAATGATCTGCTCGGCCTCTTTCTGAGTAAGATACTCCAGATCATTGTCACTCACTGGTAGGAACTCGTCGGTCTGAGCCTCCGAGATAGTTGATTCTCCACAGAAAGAAGCCTCTCTTGGGGCACAATTGCAGGTCCGTAAGTCACAAGTCGAAGCCCACGGGATCAGCCAGGCGATGAAGTGCATGAGAGAGAAGAGTGGAAAGCATTTTCTCCTGATAGGTGTCATGTTCTGCAGTACAGTACCACTGACATTCATGGTTATTCGACCTGGTCCTTGAACACAGCAATCAGGGTGGCTGGACAAGAGGTCATATATCTATGGATGTGGGCATTGCAAGCAACAGATTTAGCTCAGCTTGTCAGACGATGGTGTTTTGGGAGGTAGGAGGGGTAATCAGGTCAATCAGTCAGATCGTCTTGCGAAAGCGATTCGCATCCCTCACATTACTATGGTTGCATCCGACGTAGACCTCATCACACGTCAAATGCTTCAATAGGATTCATTTAGCTATCGATCGACCAAAGGTACATAGCTGTATTGACTTTGCACTCGAAAAGCAACCACAGCGTGCTTCTTGGCGATGCTGGTGGTGAGGGGTATGATCAAATCCGTGGAAACAGCATTGAAGAGTCTAGCGCTTGTCCAGATGCCAGATCTGCTATGGGCAGCCTGATGGCAAAAAATATCTTATTCTGACCTTGGGTCTGATCGCGACACGGGTTTGAGGGCACCAGCCAAGAAGACACACTCAACACTTGTAACCAACTTTCCCATTCGCGCTTTTGAAGTCATCATGGTACCCTAGCTCTGTTCAGTAAAGGTTCTTGTTGATAAGGAAAACATCGAGGCTGCAGAGGCGCGCGTGTCAAGTGGATGACGATCACTACGATCGAGCGTGTCTGTACCGATAGTAGGTATCTAAACATAATGAAGTCGAGATCTGCGACCTAGAGAAGAACAAAGAGATTGCTATTACTTTAAAGAATCTGAATAGCTACTCTACTATTATCCTTACTAATATGACCCGTAAGGACCTTGTAATAATCGGTCCGCCGGTCATGTATCTGAAGGGTCGGCTAGCCGTTCCATAGCTAGTCCGAACTCTATACGATGCGTTTCCTTATATACGTGACACTCCTATTACGGAAGTGAGACAGCAGCGTTCAGTCTTAACATCTCCTACTTCCTTAATAGCAGGCTGATATACTATATGTTACTACATCCTATATAGTTGTTAAATAAATAATACCTACCTTTATAACTAATTCTTATAGACCTATTAATATTAACAGTTT
>Ga0265797_10002284_pt1 | contig 32455 bp, 27 predicted proteins | sample P2T30metagenome_FD_192433 | JGI IMG/M metagenome (GOLD analysis project Ga0265797, IMG submission 192433) | Plant litter microbial communities from East Loma Ridge, Irvine, California - P2 T30 | ecosystem: Environmental > Terrestrial > Plant litter > Unclassified | place: USA: California... | reverse complement strand
ACATACGACCATAGGTCAGTGAAAACTGGGCATCCCGTCCGCTCTGCCATACATAAGCACTGAACCGGGCGACTAGTACTAGAGTGGGTGACCATCTGGGAATCCCGCCTGTTGTATGTTTTTGTTTTTTGGCCTCCCAATGGTCCGAGCAGGGCAGACTGAAAGTGCCTCCATGTATCGCATGAATCGGGTTACATGTTGTTCAATTGGTGGTGCGGATGCGCGGTGTACCAACGTCCATATGTTCGGAACGAGAAGTAATATGTGCGAAGCATTGCATGTGCCGCTGACGATACATCTCAAATCTTCGCAACTGCATGCAAATACAAAGCCGAGTTGGAGCATGCAGACATTTTATACAATGTTCTCGTGTCGACATTGCGACGTCAGTGACAACAGGTGGCGTGCCTCGAGCTTGAGCATCTGCGCCAGTATCGTCGAAAGTCACCAAAGATTACCGCAACCCGGAAAGATAATCCAGAACTCCAAGTGACAACACGATGTACTGTTTGGATATGTTTAAGTTTTGCTGTTCAATCACTGAAAGGAGGTGCTCGCATCCGGCTCGAAGTCGATGCTGTACTGCCCAGGAGCTATACTATCGAGTATCGCGCTTGCAGCGACCGTGTACTCGCTTAAGGGAAACCATTGAGGGCGAGCGAAATGAAAACCGTTCTGGGGAACAGGCATAGATTAATAGCATGGCTGACTTTATCGCCAAGCGTGTGATAGAGCTGGCAAGCGGAGCGTGATAGCAACAGGGAGGGAGAGCAAGTCCAGGGGCAGGAAGTGCAAGCACCATTACTCGAGACGACGTAAAGCCGCACAGTGCGCACATATCGCATGAGCGTTTCTGAAGGACAGGGCAGGGCTTTGGGGCGGAAGTGCACGACGGAAAAAGGGTTGCGATCAGGGAAACGAACGAACTACTCTTGCGGGCTCGCCGAATCGGGCAGGTTCGTTGAGTTCGTCGTCACAACAGAAGGGAAGAAGAAGGTTCGCGGTACAAGAGTACATGGCAAACCTTGCAGCCACGTTACGCATGCATTTGCGCACAGAGGCGGTTCGCGGGCTAAAGTCCTAAAGTCAGTTGTGATTTGACGCGGGAAAGCTCCGAAGACAGGATGGCCTCGGAAAACGAAGGGTGGGCGAGTTGGGCGAGTTGGGCGAGTGCGCAATTGCTGCAAAGACTGGAGTTGCACAGACGATGACGACTGAAGCGATGGGAGGCAGCACAGACAAAAGGCCTGGATGTCGGAACTAGAGTAGTGCATGTGGAGACAACGGCCTGCGACAATCGGTTGCGCATGCGACGCCAGACGTTTCGCATGAGGCATGGTGACCAGCCGAACGAGGGAGGGCAGGGCGATGAAGGGGGATACTGTATTGTAGTACTGTAGTCTTATATTCTGGTTGAGTGAAATCTCATGAGTACAAGTAGAGTAGATGGCTATTGGCTGCCACAATCGGGTTATGAGACGATACGTCGGAGTGCCTCAACCTCTCTTCTGAGCAGTGACTACAGCAGTGGCACGCGCAACGCGCAACAGGAAGATGCATGTTGCAAGCGTGACAGGGCTTGGCTTGAACTCCACACGGAGCTTTGCCTTTCTTGCCTTTTTTGCCTTTTGGGCGGCAGAGAAGATGTTGAACAGGCACCGGCCTATCATCGCCCTCCCGCCAATCCGCCCGCAGCGTGATTCTGGTACAAGAGCGAGTTCCTGCATGTCTAGCGCAACGGCGGGAAAAGGCAGAGCAGCGCGCGCGCGAACTCTACTGGCCGAAAATGTGCGCCTGAAACCCGGCAACGCGGGCGACGACTCTTTCAAAGGCCCTCCCTCTCGTCCTCCTCCAAGCGCTGCCTCGCCTTGCTCTCTTTCTCTGACACGCGCCGTCTATCTTTGCTTGCAACCCCCTAGCACGCCTAGTCACTCTTTGAATCAGACACTCACTCAAGTCGCGCCTGTGGCCTGCGCATTTACACTCACTTTCAAATCCCCCTTACCAACCTTACACTCACTACCGACACTCGTCCATCGCGCTTGCCGCCCGTCGTCGTCACTTGCATCAACCACACTCTTTGAGAACTCGACCTGCTTCTCTTCCAACTTGACAGACTGCGTCTGCGAAAACCAAGCATCCCTTCTTTTACACCCCTAGGACAATACTCCTTGCGACCCCGTGACGATCCCCAGACTCCGAGACACATCGCCCACCTGACCCGTTGTTTGCGACAAGATTTACTTTCTTCACGCCTGAGACATCGCAGTCACCCGCCAACCGTGTGCCTGTGACATTCTTCACCACAAGGACTCTCTTCGGATATCCTCATCGTCAACCCCACTGCTTCGTCAAGCAACATCGAAACCGCAACCATGTCGCTCGTACGTGCCTTTACCACCCGCGGCAAGAAGCCCGAGGCCCACGTTACCCTTCCTATGGGCCGCGCTGCCAGTCACCGCAATGGAAAGCCTGTTATTCGCGCTCAGATCTCTTCGCCTGTCGCTCTGGTCTCGACAACCAACATGATCTCCTACAGTGCGCCCGACATTAACGGCTTGAACCGCCGCGACTTCTCTGCATCAACCACATCGTCCACTTCCGGCGAGGATAGCGACGCCAGTGCCAACAGCATCCACTCCAACGACACGCACACTGACATGTCCTCCATCGACGAGTCGCCGACTTGCCCGTCGCCAAACCACCTGAGCTCCTACTTCAAGCCTGCCGTCGACACTTCCTCCAACTCGCCAAGCCACTCGCCAAGCCTGTCTACTGCTGCATCATTCGAGGGACCGACACTTCCCAAGCGGGCTCCATCACACTCGAAGCACGCTCATGAGACGGTTAGTCGCAAGCGTTCCGTTCAACGACTTCAGTCGCCACCCGAAAGTGCCCGTGCCAGTGCCAGCTCAGAGTTCACACCCAGCTTGAGCGCCTCTGTTGAAGCACCACGTGAGAACCCCTTCGGCAAAGAGCTTGAGCAGCTCGACGAGATCGCAGAGGAATTTGGTCAGACTGTCCGTAACGCCGAACACGATGCCGACGCTGCCTACATGCGCTCGCGTAACCTTGGTGCATTTGCCGCCTCCGACTACCTCAACGAAATCCACGGTCTGATCGCCGAGACTTTCGAGGAGCAGCCCGAGGCCGTCGCATGGTTCTAAGCTCGTCAAGCATCAGCAGTCGGCCTCGCACTGGCTGGATCATCAGAGCCAGGTCAATACTGCAGACGGCATTCTTTCCAACTTTCCTGGCGACTATTCCGTGCAACAAAGTCTGTACAATCACCGCCTACGACTCATTCACTCATTTTATTACCACCGACCCAACACCACGCAAATAGATTGCACACGACCACCACAAAACCGGCAGGATACCCGTAAACATCACGACCGACATGACACACATTTCCTTACCCGCCACAGAGTCGGCTAATTCGCTTTTCTTTTCTATCTTGGCGTCTATGGTCGCGCGTGCGCGATAGTATCCGTCTTGATTGGGAGGAAAAGAACGAGCCCGGACGCGACTCCTGAACAACTCAAAACTGGGAAGGACCAACGCGATCCACGTCCAAGGCATTTTTTTCATACCGAAAAAAAAGGGGATTGGCCATTGGAACAGGGGATTGGCGTTTTTTCGTTTTCATTACCATCATCATCAATATCACATTTCTTCTTACACATGTTTCTTTTCTTTTCTTTTCGTCTCTGGGGGGACAACACCAGTCGGGCTTGGGACAGATCAACCGATCGAAGTCATAATACGTGAATCGATCAGGCGGATCATTCGGGGCTGCGATTTGAAAAAGTTCTCTTTTTCCACCTTTCCTTTTTTTTTCCCCTTCAACGGTATTCTATGCCTCGACGACGAGTCCAATTTGTAGGGCGTCGAGGGCTGTGTATGTTGTGTATTGCTGTCCATATATAGAGAATGAGAGAGGAAGTGAGAAATGAAGCTTGTTTCAAAAAGTATCTGCCGAATTTCATGTGAGGAGGTGTCATCATTGCTGAACCTACGTGTGAGTGTGTGAGTTGAACCACAAACACAGTGGCACCATTCAACGCAGTGGGCACAAAGCAGCTGTGTGTCGATCCGGCAGCCCAGCACCCGACTGTTGCGTGTTCATCCATGCGCATGCATGCGTGCGCAGCCCGCTAGGAAAGCTCGCGTATCGAAGCCAGGGCTATCCTGTCCCTTAGCAAGGTGGACGTATTATTACATTCACGGCTGCTGTAGGCGCGCGACGCCGGACCTCACGTCGAGTCGCGATCTTGCGCTCCTCATTAGTGAGGGAGTGAGTGCATGTACCAGCAAGCGAATGGAGCGCAGCGCATGGCATGAGAGATGTAATGCGATGCGATGCGATGTAACGTAATGCACATTATTGATATTTTGTGGTAGATAGTTTGGCACTCGCTCCCCTCACTGTTATCTTGTCGCCGACGATTCATTGTTGGCGGGTAGGAGTACCCACTATATAGTAGGAGAGCCGCTTTGAGACAGGATGTCGTCGGATCATTGGCTCATTCTTGCCCACACACCGACTGTTCGCCTCTAAGACATTCTTCACACTCACAGGTATCCGCGAGATTGAGGATTAGTGACAGATCTCCGAGATGTTTGAACGACTTCACAGGAATCCGAGGTATTAGAAGGCATTGTATAGCCATTGGATTAACCGCTATGCGGTGTCGGTGTCGGAGCTGGTCCGACACCGCAGGACTTCTTCCACCACTTTCTGGTGTGATATTAATGGGCTGATTTCTAAGGTATCGCAGTTGCATACGCTGCACTTCTCAGCACTTCCATCCGCTACCGCGCTTGACAGCTGCAGCGTTACACGCCGGGGAGCACTTGCGCTACTGCGCGTGCCCGTTGACAGGGAAGAGATTTTTTTTTTTCTCTCGCCCTGGTCAGAAACCGACGCATCGGGATAGGTATGGAGGATTTCACAATGGAGGCACGTTTCTTGGATCAACTTGTGCTGAGTCTGCGAAAGGGCATGCCGGATGGAACGTTGTGATGTTGATATGACAAGCTGAATTAGCCACTCTCAGGCAGAAATTGATTAAGGCGATCCACCGTACTGCCGAGATAGTCCCCCATGGCGGTTGTCGTCCGTCACGTTGCGTTGCGGCGTGCGGGTGGAAGCACAGAAGATGGGCACGGGCGGCACGTGCTCAGCACAGGCTTTAGCCTTCTTTGTTGTGGTATGGATTGCTAGCGATCGTCAATTGAAGAAGTGAGAGTGAGAGAGCTTTGCGCCTGCCGAGTTCTGCATTGGTGATCAGAATACGTGATAATTTCCCGTCGATTTATTAGCTGCCAACACAGAGCAAGAATCGTGTCATATCTGAAACCCATCAAATCAAGCGCGCGCGTGTGTGCAACAGTGGCATCACTCTCCCACTCCCTCTACCCCTCCTAGACTACTGATGAGATTTGCGGTGTCAAGCGCAAACGGACTACCCACTTTCGACACTTGCTCTGCACCGCCGGCACACCAAACCCACCTCGCCGCCCCCCGAACCCTCGAGCCTTTGCCAATCATCACAACCCCGGCTGCCAAACAAACAACACCTGCCTTCTACCGCATACCTTTGCGACTCACCGCGCCATCACCCACCCTCAACCCCATCACCACCCGCGGTCTCGACATCAAACAACACACATCCACTCTCCGCATCACACCACATCACATCACACTGCACCGCAAAAATGGCCAACATGGACATCGACTTCACGCGCCGCAACAAGAAGCCGCGCCTGTTGACCGACAGCGAGCGGGACAAGCTGGACGAGTTCGTCGACTCAATCCACTACTCATCGAGGTAAACAATCATCGCCTTGCTCACCGCCCTGCTGCTACCTCTGCCCGAGCGCGCGCTAACTATGACGTGTGTCCTTGCAGGTACAACGATGATCACAACGAGTACCGCCACGTCCAACTCCCCAAGCAAATGCTCAAGGCCATCCCCAAGGACTACTTTGACGGCGCGCGAGGCACCCTCAAGCTGCTGTGGGAAGACGAGTGGAGAGGCTTGGGCATCACACAGAGTCTGGGCTGGGAGCACTACGAGGTGCACGAGCCGGAGCCGCACATCCTGCTGTTCAAGTGAGTTAAACCCCTGCTGCGAATATGACGCCTTTCCTCGCACTGCATGGGAAATTTACGCGTGAGCACGTGACTGACCGGCGATCTCCTCCAGGCGACCCATGAACTACCAGGCACCAACCCACTGAGCGCAACATACTCGGAATTGCTTTACGCGACACCGAGACATGGCGGGTCTTGATCGCCAGCAATCAGCAACACTGGAGCACCGCCGAAGCGACAGCACCGTGTGAAAACAAGGAAGAAAAAAGGCCAGGTCATTGGAGACACGACTGGGTTGGGCATGGGGCGCAACCACAGTGCTCGCGCGCATAGTCGTCCTCTTCAGCATGCCACGCATCACAGCGGAACGGCCACTCTTAACGACATAATGCATACGGGAGGACGACGGAGGACCGGGAGGGAAAAATAAAACTACTTTTGGCGGCGTTTCGCGTCCATCACACGGCATTGGGCATTTTCCTATCGGCATGGCTTGTTTACGCTGGCGCTCCCTGCAGCGCTGGCAGCCATTCGATTTCGAGCCCACTCATGTTTGCTCATTTGAGCTTGCTTGGTGGGTTTGTAATTTTGCCTTTCTCATGTGCTCTTCCCTTTACTCTCCGCTCCTCGGATAACCTTTTTTCTTGTCTATAGCTGAGAAATCCTTCAAAAAAAAAAGACAAAATTACGAATGAGCCAGCTTCCGCACGGCGAGTGATCTGGACGGTTTCGTCTGATGTTCTGGGCTGATCAGATTCTGGGCTCATGAGAACAGTATCAGATTGGAAGCACATTGAAGGCTGTATGGTTGGCGCCTTCCTACGCAAGTTAAGTTTTGCCCGTTCGTAACTTCTCTCACTTCAGTAGGTTGACAGCAGCACACGCACCTTACGCATATCAAATCCGTTCCGACTTTCATGCAATGCCGGACCACTGGTATCTTTGAATTCGCTAGTAGGAAACACAGCTGTTATATTCCTTCAGAAACTCGCACAAATAGGATTGGTGAGGGCTCTCCTCGGTGTGGACTGCATGTTGAAACCTGTGGCGAGATAAAGATGGAGGCAAGCGCCTGTCCCCTCTTTCACTCTTGCCAACCTGGCAGAACGTAACTTCTCTCCTGGCGAACAACCATGTCAAGGATCAAAGCAGGTAGTCGGTCCCTCGCTGCCATCCGAGTCCCCTCTACTCTTCCCATCTCATCACATCTCACCAGACACCAGACAACACAATCTTACAACACAATATCCACCGCTAGCACTATCGTACACATCGATTTCACATCTCACATGCACATCGTACACAGCAACACATAAACCACACTACGCTACGCACAAACCACCGCCACCATGAAACCCACCTCCCTCACCGCTCTCCTGGCACTGGCTTCCAACGCTCTCGCCTGGCGCTGCGACTGCGGCTACAGCGTCAACAAAACCGACTCCGAGCACTTCGCCATCTTCACCCAAATTGCCGAAACAGACTTCCTGCACGTCGAAATCGAAGACCCGAAATTCAGTGTTCAGTTCCCCGGCTGGATCCCCCTGAACGGAACACCCGATGACCAAAAAAACAAAACGTTCGGCTACACGACGCAATCCGCCAACGTCGTCACCAACGCCCTGCCGAAGGGCAAATGGGGTGGGCCGACTGCGAAGTACGGAGACGCGGGTGTGCAACTCTGGGTGAGGCACTGGACGGAGAAGGGGCTGGTGCCTGCTGCGGCGATGGCTAATTTTCCTGCAATGGCTTTCGGCAAGATGCTCTATGGTTCGTACCGTGCGGGTATCAAGTTTTCGGACGTCAATGGCACGCGCGGCGCGTTCGAGTGGACGACGTCGGAAGGTACACGCACGCAGAACATTTCGATGGCCGTAACTGGCGAAAACCCGAACGTGCTCATCCTCGCTGTGCGCGATGTGGATCCGAAGAACCCTGAGCACGACACGTCGTTCAACTGTGCTTTCACTTCGATCTACAACCTCGCGGAAGAGTTCCACGAGATCCGTTTCGACCTCCTGCCGGATCGCATCGACTTCTACATCGACAGCCATCTAGTCATCACCGAATCTGAATCTGTGCCTAGTGTGGCAGGAGCCATAATGCTGGTGCACCAACTCGATGACCACCGCGAGCACCCTCCGGCGCACGACGCGGTCATGATTGTCGATTATATGAAGGCCTACTACAACGCGACGACCCACGACGAGCCGCTCGAGACTTGTTACGAGGTGACGGACAATCTTTGCGTTGTGCCCGATCAGCTCACTCCACCGAATCCGAATGGGGAGAAGACGCACTTCTATTCTCCGCTCGCTGATGATGGCGAGGACAAGAAAGATGAAGAGGTGGGGATCAGTCATGCTGGCTACCTCCAGCCCGACAAGCCTAACAATGTGGCCGGCGCAGCTACACTTTGGAACGGTCTGCTTTTCGCGAGTGGCCTGCTGCTGGTCGCCGTTGTTAGGTTTTTGTGAACAGTCCGTGCTTGGTGGATATTGTCTGGAGTGTTCCTCGTTGATGATGGTTTACTTTTGGGCTGTCAAGCACACTGTCTTTGTCAGCATCTGTGTTGGGAGAGTGCTGTGGCATTAACATGTCGCAGGACACGAGGGTACTTTTGATCTTGGTTTCTTTGAGGATATTGGAAGGCTCTTTGGCTCGGAGGAGGTGCCCGGAAAAGGCATGGAAGTCCCTCCGTTTTTCCTTTTCTTTCTTTCCGGTCCACATCGCAACACCGCTGGTAGCACAATCGGAGTCGTTAGCCTCAGTAATGTTACCGACAGTCACACTACATCACAATGACAAAGCGATTGATTATCAACAATGCCGTGTCACTCGTACTGCCGCGTGGAAGTGACAGCGAGACCGACAGACACAGGCGTATGTGCCGCCCCGGACAGCAGCGGTAACACAGCAGAGGGGCGTGCAGACACAAGCTCGACGTGCATCATGCACAATACAGGCAACAACCTTAGAAAAGGATCGTCCAAGGCAATGGCCAGATGGTTTGGAGCGGCACGTTCGCAGAACGATCGTCCCATGTAGCTCGCGCTGGGCTAGTGTGAAGCTTCACGGAGGCGGTGAACTGTTGCTTGTACCTCGAGAGGGCATCGACAGTGCTGGAGTCGGAGGGCCAGGCGTCCGACTGAGACATTTCTGTGACTCTGTCGCTCTTGGTGCGACCAGTGGCGATGACTCCAGAGGCAGCAGCCAGTTTCCGACCGAAGCGATCCGTGATGCGAAAGATGCATCGTATGGTAACCAGTCGGTAAAGCTCTGCAGGCTCTGCATCGCCCTGTGAGATGAGCGCTGCGGCGGCGGCACGTGTGAGTGCTGTAGCATAGAGGGAGCCGGCGTCCGAACTGCCAGTGCAACTCCCAGTGTAACTCCCAGCGCAAATCGCCATGCACGAGCTCGCCTCTCTCTCACAATCACTCAGCTCGGCCAGCGCTGCAATTGCTCGCCCCGTCTTTCCTCGCCGCCATAGCCACTGAAGTAATGCCAGGATACAACCGCGGTGCATGCATGCAGCGTGCGCTGGCAGGCTGTGAACAGCTTAGCCCTCTCGCCCTGCCCCACTCAAGCAAATGGCGAGGCTCGCGGCGGCTGCCTCGACCTCTCGGCTCTTGCTGGTGCGGTATGCGCAACATTCTCGCAGCGTTCGCCCAAAGGCGTTTGCATGATACAGCACAGCAAGATGCAATAGCGAACCTGGACGATGGGCGGACCGTAGGGCGGACGAGCGTTTGGTTTACTGTAACTAGCAGAATGCATGACCGTGCGACGAACGGCTTGGGGCGAAACTATATAGATGAGCTTGCTTCGACCTCACTTCATAGTAGTCGTCTGATGACTGCCTCTGTGCGACATGCGCGTACACAGCAGACGAGACGAGATGAGGCAACGTCGTGTGTAGCCGTGAGTCATCTGCGCTGGTCGCCTTCCAGCCACCCTTGCCGAAGCACGAAGAGGGTGTGTATAGACGTGCCATGCTCCTCCTTGTCTGCGTCGACATGCCATGCCATCGCAACCGGTGTGCCAGCCGAAGCATCCAGGCATCATCCCACCCTTTCCAACACAACCTGAGGTGTTCGCCCCGCTTGGCAGTGCAGTGCAGTGCGGTGCATTGTGGCTCGGCCCTGGCAGACACCACCCGGAGGACGCATTGCTTAGCGATCGCAGCGCCGGCGTCCGCAGCACTCTTCATCCGGTGTCTGCATCAGTACGCGCTCAGCGGCCTCCATCATGCCAGCTCTACCGGATGCGCGCCCTGATAGGTTTTCGTCGCCTCCTCACGGTTAGCAAAGTGGAGAGTGTCAAGATCTGCTGATCACTGCGGGCTGCATATTTTTGCCTCGCATGCAAGCGGTGCATGTGCATGTACCGGGCGGTTGTAGCATAAGCAGCCAGGCGATCTGACTTGGAATTGACTTGGAAAACGTCTATCTACAATGAAAAGAAGGCAACCATCTTTGGTCATTGGAACTTGCGCAGTGACAACACTGCCGCCATTGGATGAACCTCGATTGGAAACCGCTGCGCACGCGCTCCGGTCGTACGTTCGCGGCATTTTCAGCACCGCTTTGCGGACCAACTTGTTCGTTATCTGCCCATGTTGCTGGGATTGAAACGAAGCTAGTCCGCCGCAGCTATCGACAGTCTGCAGCAACAGGCGCCACACGCCCCGGCCAAGGATCATGAACAAGGCAACCCTCTTGAACACACCCTCACATCGTTCCTTTGTATGCCTAGAGTTTGATATATCTCTTGATCCCCGCTCCAATAGAGCGTGCTTCTTTCTTGCTTCCTCTTCCTAACCTTTCTGCCTTTTGCTGGTTTATCTTCGAAGACAGAATTGCGTATATCTTCGTATATCATTCGAGGTTGACGTTGTTGACCATAAGTCCAGCCCCATACCCGGGTCAAGCCTACCAGTCGGATGAACTGAGAACCGCCACTATGGATCACGGATATAGCGGCGGACAGCCTGGCGTGTCTTTCGTCGGAGATGACGATGCCTACCAGCAGGAGCAATACTACGATGAAGTCTTCCCTGAGGCGAAGCCAGCCACCAAGAAAGGGAAAAAGAGTGACAAGAACGACAAGAGCGACAAAACCACCAAGGAGAAGAAGCCTGCCACACCCATCGTGCCATCCTACGAAGGGTACTTGTTCACCGTGCTCGACGCCACCAGACCTGGAGAGACAGCCTCGTGGGTCCGGACACACAAAACTCAGATGCCACTAAGCAGCCAAGAGCTCTACAACAAAGCCGTGGCACACAAGAAAGACTCTGGCCTTGGTCTTTCCGGTCAGTTTCAGGCTCTTGGCCCGAATCAACAGATCTTAGTGAACCGCTTGGTCGACGAGAAGAATGCTGCTGAGAAGGAACTCAATGCTGCTTGGACGCTCTTTGGCGTGAGGAAGATGTACAAGGAGCAGAAGACCACGTTCAAGACCTGGAGAATCAACGATGCCATTCGCGTGACGATCAAACGAGGCGACAAAGCTAAGGACGTCGTACGTGACCTTCCCAGTGGTCAGACGCAGCTCGGCGAGATCGACAAGGCCAATATCGTTGATCTCCGAGAGCCGGTCGTCAAGAAGGAAAAGCAAAAGGAAAAGAAAGAGGAGAAGGAGAAGGACGCTGCGCCAAAGAAGAAGAAAAAGCAGCAGCCCGCCAATGTTGCGCCAGAGTACTACAACGACCAACAGTATGGAGACTACCAAAACAACGACTACGCGCAAAACGTAGACCCTTACCCGCAGTATGAAAACACACAGCCGCAACAGCAAGCGCAATGGCAGCAGCAGCCTCAACAACAACATCATGATCCTTTTGCACAACCCCAACATGACCCTTTCAGCACGTACGACATGTCTGGCGCGCTTCCTGCCGAAGGTGCAATTCCAGTGCCACCTCACCAGCATCAACAACAGCAACATGATTACCGACCCGAGGCACCAATGCCTCCCCAGCAGCCGCAATACCAACATGAAAACCCCTTCCAATCGGATCCACGCGTCTTTCCACAAGCACAGCCGGCATTCGACCCGTTCCAAGTTGACGAGAGACAGTCGCGCAACCCAGTAGCACACGGCCAGCAGCCCTTCAGCGCTCGCCGCCCTTCTCACTCCCGCCATCGGTCTCTCTCTCGTCCGCGATCTCTTTCTCGTCGCCGCGAGTCCGTAGACAGCGAAAGACGCCGCGCCGAAGAAGCGCGCAAGCTCGCAGACGTGGTGCGCAACGAAGTCCGCGGCGTGATGCGCGAGGTCGCCGCCGAAGACAAAGTCCTCAACCGCTGGCACACTCGCAGCGGAAGCGGCTCGGCAGGCTCCTCCTCGCGCTCAACTGCACCGGAGGACTTCTGGTCACAGGCTGGCTCCTCTGGCGACAGACGCTTCAGCTACAACAGCACGCCAGGCACGTCGCCCGACAGAGGCGAGCGCTACCACTCCCAGCGACCCACAGACCACTTCCGCCGCCGCGACTCCTCCGGCCCCAGACCTTACGTCGACGACCGCAGGCGGTACTACATGGAAAAGGACAGGAACTACGTCGTCAAGCCGCACGAAACTTACCGCGAGCACGGCCGAGACAGAGACAGAGAGCCCAGGTATCTGCGCGACCGCCGTCAAAGCTACGACGACTATCCACTCGCGCACCAACGACGTCCATCCCGAGAACGCCATTACGAGCGGCCTCGAATCCAGCGAAGGGTGACTGATTACCCGGAAGCGTTCCACGATGCAGACTTCGGTCGGCCGTCAGGGAGAGGCGTGGATTACGAGCGCACGAGACCGCACGATAGGGATAGGGATGACCGACGTCGCTATGCGCACGAGGAGAGACCTGGTAGACGTGACCGTGACCGACAGCCGGCGGGTCACTGGTTGTAAGATTGTGGAAAGGCAGGATTGGGGATGCTTATTTCCTTGGTCATCATCTTTGTTCTTTCTCATTTGTGTTTTGATACCCAAAGACCGCTGTCGTTTCCTCACGGTCCAGACTGACGCGTCGCGAGAACTGTCCTTCTATCTTGAAATTCCTAAACACCGGGCAATGCAAAAGTCATTCAATCTTAAGGACTTTTTTTCAATTCCACATCCGATAGAAAATGTCTATCACCGTTCCTGCATCATTGATACAAAACTCCTCCACCAACGCCACGCTAAAAGTCCAAATGCACAAACATCATCGTCGCCACCACTCGGCATAATCATCCCAAAATCTCGTTCCAGTCAGGCGTGACGATGAACTTGCCCTTGACCTGACCCATGCCCATCGCCGTGCCGCTCTCCACCTTACCCTCTTCGTTCTTGTTGAAGTTCGCAATGAGCACGTCCTGCAAGAAGCTCGCTTCGCTTCCCATGCCGATCTCCATAGGTGTGCCGCCCCAGTCCAGCGTCGCGCGGCCAGACTTGTGGATGCGCATCTTGCCCACGCGGCCCGGGTTGAAAGTGTGCGTGTTGCCAGTCGACTCTGGCTCGGTCGACTGCAGCTGGTTGGAGGCGTTGGCAGGCGGTGCTGCTGCTGCTGCTTCGGCGCCTTCTGCCGCTTCTGTCGCTTCTGGGTCGGTTTTGATGATTTTGTGAGTGAGGTCGGGAAGGACGGGTGGGAATTGGAAGAGGTAGACTTTGTCTGCTCTTGGGTCGTCTTGGGCTGGTTGCGCGTCGGCTCCTTGCATCGAGGCGTCGCCGTCTTGGTCTTTGGTTGAGAGGCGGCCGAGTTCGTGGTGCAAGATGCGGAGGTCTTTTTGGTGCAGTTCCCATTCGGTTTGTTCTTCGTTGGTTTGGAAGTCGGGGCGTTCGCCGGAGACTCGGATGCGGTCCTTGTTTTTCCTTCGGGTCTCTGGTGATGACACCGGGCTCTGCAGTAATACTTCGGGAACGGCTGCTGTGTCGTGGCCAGGTTCCGGCGTCGTCGGGCGGGTGTCGTCGGTCGGTTCTTCCTTGATCTGTGGCTCGTCTCCTTGTTCGCTCGAGGATTCTGAGAGGGTGCCTTGGTATTTGTGTTGTTCGCCCACGACCTCAACATCCTTAGCCCTTTGCTTGCCCTTCTTCTTGTCATCTGGCACTGTAACTGAGCCGTCTCTGGCTTGAGCTTTCGCTGCAGAACCATCCTTAGTGGCCATGCCGTCCGCGTTCAAGCCCAGAGTACGCTCTTTGTGTTCGACACGTTGGACTCTTACGGGGACTATGCTCTCTTGCAAGGTCAAGTCGATCATTGTCATGTCGTCGACGTTTCGCTTGTGCATGCCCTTGCCCTCCTCTTCCTCCTCGTCGTCACTTGAGATGTAGCCGCCGTCTTCGGTCTTGATGTTTCCTCCGTCTCCCATCACGACATCGCTAATGTAACCTCGGGATCCGGATTCTTGCTTCAAGCCACTTCCACCGCCGCCGTAGCCACCGCCTCCACCTCCACCGCCTCCACCTGACCTCGCAGCCCAGCCCGGGGCACTTCTCCTCGCAGCCGAAGAATCACTGCTGACCTGTCCAAGCGAGAACGGACCGCTCATGACAGGCGCATCCGGAACCTTACGCTCGCTCTCGCCCATGTAGCCACCACGCTGCCTTCCTCTGAAGGCGCCACGTCCACGCGCCGCATCCCTCCTGCGATTGCGCTGGTCCTCCTTTGACTTCTTGTCGTTCTCCTCTTTGCGCCTGTCGGCCTCCTCTTTTTCGAGCTCCGCACGCGATTTCTGCGATCGACGACCAGCGAATTTGGGCTTTGCGACAGCGGGTCTGCCTCGTCCGGCGGGTGTGCTGCTACCCGCGCGACCAGCAGTAGAGCCAGTGCGTTGTAGAGCCGGGTTTGTCGGGGCCGGGGTGCCAGCGGGTGTTCCAATGGGAGTTCCAGCCGGTGTTGCTTGAGGTGTCGAGTCGACAGAAATTGGGGCGCCAGCAGATGCTTGACCTGCGTCTTGTGTCGGCGCTTCGGGTTGTGGCTCTGCTTTGACAGCAGGTGCTGCTCCTCCTCTGCGAACAGGCGGCTTTCTGGGAGGCATTGTGGTTGTGCAGTGGTGTTGTTAAAATGTCAGTTACAAATTAAGGTACTTGAAGCTTCCATACAAAAAGTTATTGTACCAGCCCCAGCCCCGCATGGGCTTGTGAAACCTTGAAGGGAGCGGGCGTGTGTAAGGTGACCAGACGACATAGACATCTACATTTAATGCCTAACATCATAGTTCATATATTGCACGTCCCGTTTGTTTCAATGAGGTATTCGCTACTGATATCAGCTGCTGGCGACACGCAAGATGAATTCTTTGGGTAGAAGGCATTGATGGGTAGCACAGGACCCACCAAGTGACACAGCCGCCAACTTGACCTTGACGCTTGCAATGTAGCTGCATGAGGCTGACTGTGCCCCGGCGCCGGTAAATCGTCTTCCTTCGCCCAAGATGCCATTTCACTCCTTCCGTCTCGCTTCAAGGCGATCTAGGAGCATGACACCCTCGAGACATGCTTGATCCTTTGACCGCACTTGGCCTCGCAGGCAACCTAATTCAGGTCATCCAATTCAGCTACGACATTGTGTCTGAAGGGAACAAATTGTACCACGACGCCAGCGGTGTTCTCACCCAGAATAAATCGGTCGAGGAAGTCTCGAGCGACCTCGCCAATTTGTCAGAATCTCTCAAGACGAAGCAAGAGGAATGGCGAGTGGCACATGGCCGCACATTGCTAGACCCAGACGAGCTACGCCTTCGTAATCTTTGCGACAGGTGTGTCGAAGTCGCGTATGAGCTACAGATACAGCTCAATAAGTTAAAGGCCAAAGAAGGCCGGGCCAAAAGACTCCGGAGCTACAAGCAAGCCGTGATAGCTGTCTGGCGAAAGGACGAAGTGGAGGAGCTCGAACGGAGACTTGAGAGATACCAGAAGGAAGTCGATACTCGGATTCTATTCAGCATTCGCCAAAACCTTCAAGAAGCAGACGTCAAAAGCTCAGAACAGTTTGCCACTTTGGACCAACGAACGAAGGACCTCGCCGCTGCTGTCCTTGACCACAATGGAGTATTCGACACGAAACTTGATCACCACACAGATGTCCTTGCCCAAATTGCTGCCGGACAGATCAAGACGCACGAATTACTTCAGGTGGTTGTTGGCGCTGCGCGGACACCCTCCCCAGCGCCGCCCGGGTACGAAGCTGCGGTTTCTGCTTCAACTAGTAGCACCGCTGAGAGTCCGACATTACCTCTTCACAAATCATCAGCCAGCGGCGAAACGACCAAGGTCCGTCAGCTTTTGCGGGATATATCCATCGACGTGAATGCACGCGACGAACAAGGGTGCACACCATTGCACCTTGCTGCGAATGCAGATACCGCGAAATATCTCCTCAGAGACAAACGCATTGATCACGGCGCCGAAGACTATGTTGGACGATCGGCCCTACACTATGCTGTTCTTAAGCGACGCCTCGATGTTATTAAATTGCTGCTTGATAACAATGTCGACAAGGAGTGGCCGGATGATATGGGAAAGACAGCCGCATTTTACGCTCAAGCATGTCCAGCGGCAATGTTTATGCTCCGATATGGCACAGAGGTTGAAGCGAAGGCTGGCGATCATCTGAACAATACTGGTTTATTGCACCTCGCCTGGCTCGGAGACAAGGAGGGAACTCAGTACTACCTTGATCAAGGCGCGAATCTGAACGCACAGAATGATAACGGAGAGACAGCCTTGACTGAGTCTTCAAGACATGGAGATTTACAGATCGTCGACATGCTTCTCAAACGCGGTGCCAATACCGAGATTGCCGCAAGCAACGAATGGACACCTTTATTGCAAGCGATACGCGACGGTAGAGAGGCTGTTGTGCCCCTGCTGCTCCAGTACAATGCCAGAAAGAGAGCGAAACTCGCTTCCGGGAACAGCACGCTCGCTGAAGCTTGCTGGCGCAAACACTTCGGCATTGCTCGCATTCTTATCGAAGCTGGCTCGCATGTTGACATTCGTGACTTGCAGAAAGCAACCCCTCTGTTCAAGGCCGCTCTCGAAGGCAACGTAGATTTCGTGCGATGGGCGCTGCAGAAAGGTGCAGACCCAAATGCGAAGAATGACGCTTTGCTAACGCCTCTGTACGTGGCATGTGAGAAAGGACATTCAGAGGTGGCGGCATTACTCCTTGAGGCCGGAGCATCTCATCAGACGAAAATGCCACAGACAAACTGGACGCCATTAGCAATAGCTGCGAATCGTGGCCGAAACAGATGCGTGAAGGTGCTGCTGCAGCACGGCGCGGATCCAAATCTCAAGGCTCACTTTCAGCACACCCCTCTCGCGGAAGCGTGCTACCATGGCCACCCGAAAATGCTGAAACACTTTATCGCTGCTAAAGCAGACCTCGAGGCAACGAATAGCAGCGGCTTCACATTGCTCGGTGTCGCTGCGCATCGCGGCCAAGATGAATGTATCCGCGTCCTGATAGACGCTGGTGCGAACATCGAAGCCAGGGGATGGGGCCACAAAAGACTAGAGTAAGTCTCGATTAACAATTTCCTCACTCTGGTAGCTTACTGACTACCTCACAGATGGGATCTAACGCCTCTCATGCGTGCAGCACGCTGGAACCGCCCTTCCACCATAGCGCTACTGGCACAGCGCGGAGCTAAAATAGAAGCTCGCAATGACGCTGGGAAGACAGCTCTCATCATTGCCGCAGAGTTCCAATATGTGGACGCAGTGAGCATGCTAATCACGTGCGGTGCCGATGTCCACGCTGCCAGCGACCGGGGATGTACTGCATTGCATGCTGCAGCGCGTGCAGGCAGCGAGGAGATCGTTCGCGTGCTACTGGTCGCGAAAGCGAGCGCTACTCTACCTGATTCATTTGGTCGGACTCCGTGGATCATGGCGGTACACCATCACAAAGACGATCTGCTGAGAGGGCTCTTGGAGCCTGATGGTTCGAAAGATGAGTTTCTACAAGCGTTGCAACGGGACAAGCACCCGGGTGATATTGCTAAGCATATGAATATGATTTATCAATGATATACGATGAGTTGGTGTATTGTTTCTTGCAGAAGACGAGTCCATGTTGCTACAGCCCTTGCGCTCAAGTTTGTGTACGCAATTTCATTGCTAAGCAAGGCGATTCGCCATCTATAGCTGATGATACTAGCACAATGGCTCGGGTCGTATGCAAGCTCATGCTTAGATATTTTATGTGGCCAGTGTTTGACGTATTTGTTCTTGCATGTGGTCTGGCAATCCGGAAATATTTGTCTCATTGAAATCAATACGAAGAATACATGTACGAATTTTCATTAATTACAAGGAATATTTGTATTAACATCAAATCTCAAGAACGCAAACATCAAAATGTCGTCTCTTCAACATGACGTTCGGCTATGTCATCCTTGAGAAGCTTGGATCATCCAGACCGGACCGGAAGCGACCGAATCGCGAAGTCCTCGAGCCCTCCAGCTACAGCACAACCTCACCATCTCACCACCCCAATCACACCCATTGACTCTTGTAATAATGTCTTTCATGCGCACTAGAGCCGTCCGCAGCGTCCAGCAGGGCCTCAGGGCCAGTGTTGCCCGCCCCATGGTCCAGGGCCGCACCCAGTTTGTCGCGCGCCGCTACGCCAGCTCAGGTGGTCACGGCAAAGAGGGCTCCGATCTGCCTTGGTGAGTGTCGCGCTGGGCATTGCGGAAGACAGGAAGAACTCCAGGAAGCTAACGCGTATTCACAGGCTGATCTCTGCTCTTGCTATCACTCCCGCCGGCGCTTACTTCCTCTGGCCCTCAGGCGAGTCTGGCCACCACGGTCACGACGAGCACCACGAAGAGCACCACGAGGAGGCTGAGGCCAAGGAGGAGGAGCCTAAGGAGGAGAAGCCCGAGGAGGATGCTGAGCACGAGAAGGCCAAGGAGTCCGTCGAGACCGCCAGGCCTTCTGGCACTGAGGGCGACTCTCAGCCCAAGGCCGACGATGCCAACAAGAAGTCATCCGGCAACGAGGAAACCGAGGAGCGCGCGCCTACGAGCGGACCTGCGAGCACTGAGGGTGTTCAGGGCAAGGGACAGATGAGCAACGAGAGCGAGGGCCAGAACCAGGGCTCCAAGCGTGAGCCTGACGGCAAGGGCGCCTTCAAGAACCGCAAGGACTCTGGCCTCGCCAAGGACCTCTCTTCCTCCCCCGATCAGGTCTACGCTGAGGACGGCAAGACCGAGGCTGTAATTTAACACCCATCTGTTACAATCGCGAACATGCATAGCTGACTATAAATACAGGGCGCTCCCTCCAAGCCTGGCTTCTCTCAGGCCGACACCACCAAGCAGGGCGAGATCTCCTCCAAGCAGCAGGGCATGTCCAACACCCCTACCAGGCACTCCATCCCCATCCACGAGTCCGACGAGAAGAGCAAGAAGCCTGAGGGCGGCCCTGACACCGCCAAGTCAATGGGCACCATCGACCCCAACAGGCCTCAGAAATAGATGACAGACCATTGTAGAGTCTGTAGATGAGTTGTCAAGCGATTTTTCCGTACCATGGAGAGGGCTCTTGCAGGATTGCGAGATGTATATATGTATACCTAAGCAAAAGCAGCTTCCCTGACTGGTATTATTTCTGTTATTTTAGTTAACTCGTGCATTTCTCCTTTTCGCGACCAGTTGTAGTCTGATTGACTGCACGGTGAAGTAACCCGAGGCTCATATCTTAGCGCGTTCATACGGTAATCGCGTGAAACCAGTCCCGTGCGTTCACTTCATTTGGTTGGTGCCTTGTTGCCTGTTAGGCAGGCACGACCCCACGTTTCGTCACTGCCCTGTCCCGCCAGAAGCTCACTTGAGGTACCTTTACCACCCACGCCGCCTCCAAACACCAACAACTTTCTACACACCTCCACAACTCTACCCTGCTCCTATACCTGGCCGTCTGAGCAGTATACACCACATACTTCCTCTTCTTCATCAGCATTCCACTCGGCTGCACTCACAACCACCGCGAGCATGTCCTCATCAGCAGGCGTGCCGCCCAACCCTACCTCTCACCATGTCGCCTCTCTCCTACCCAAACTCAACGACCCGGACCCCGATATCCGGTACATGACCCTCAATGACCTTCACACCATGCTCGAGACGGGCGCGGCCACCTTCCTCGCCCACGACTACAACACATGCGCGAGAGTCGTTGACGGCCTCATCCACACGCTCAATGACGGCAACGGCGATGTGCAGAATATGGCAATCAACTGTCTAGGCCCTTTCGTCAACAAAGCTCCCGAGAGCATCCTCTGCCCTACAATCGAGAAAGTCAGCAACATCAAGACTGACAACACCATCGACACGACCGTACCTGCTCTCGCGGTGAGGGCCATCGTGGTGGCTCTGCCTCACCCTGTGCCTGGCGGACCGAGGGGTGGCAAGGTACAAGAGTCTTACAACGCGGTCTCGAAGGCGCTCATCCCTCGCCTGGTCGGCAGAGTCCTAGTACCGCTCCCGAACAACAGAAATGCCCCGCCACCACCCAAGGGCATGCTGCAGGAGGATTTGGAGAAGGCGACCGACAGTAACAGTCTGGATTTGCTCGCAGAGGTTGCGAAATGTTTCGGACCCATGCTGCAAGAGGTGGAGGTGCAAGCTCTCGAGCAGATCTCTATGCAGATCTTGCAAGACAGCAGATGCGGAAGCGTCATGAAGAAGAAGGCTGTTGTTGCGTTGGCTGCGTTGGGACCATACTTCAGCGACGCGCTACTTGCTAGCCACGTCAGCTATACAATCGAGCAGCTGCGTCAGTCACACCTCACAAACCAGCAGAGGAAGATCTTCATCACCGTCTACGGAAGCATGGCCAAGGCTGTGCCCAAGAAGTTCGGTCCATATCTCAAGACTCTCGCACCTTTCGTGCTCGCTCCACTGAGCCAAGAGGAGCTTGATCAGCAGAGGGAACAGGAGGCAGAGTCAGACGGTGAACGCGACCCTGAGATTGAGGAAGTGCGTGAGGCCGCACTTGTTGCGATCGAGAACTTCTTGCAGGCTTGCGCGGTAGACCTCAAGGCACACCTGAGTGATGTTATTGCCGCTTCGTTGCGTTTCCTGAAATACGACCCGACCCTTGCCGACGACGACGATGAGGAGATGGAGGAAGAGCAGGAGGACGATGACTTTGATGCAGACGAGGACTTCGAGGAGGAGACTGGCTTCGAGGACGAAGACGACGTGAGCTGGAAAGTCAGGAGGTGCAGTGCTAAGGTGCTGCACGCTTTGATCGCCACATTGAACCCACCTTTCATCCAGGATGTTGCACCTGCCCTCATCGCTCGTTTCAAAGAGCGTGAGGAGAGCGTCCGAAACGAGGTCATTTCGACTCTTGCGTTCATCATTTCCAAGAATGGCCCAGCAAATCTGCCCAAGGGCCCCACTGCCGAGATCAACGGTGTGCCGCAGAGCAGGAAGAGGAGACGCGGTGGCAGCGATGCTGTACTCTCTGATCTCCATGCTCAGAGAGTCCTAATGAAAGGCTACGCCTCGCCGTCTCCATCACCACCAACAGACAAAGCGAGCGAACTGCTGGCGAAGATCAACCCTCAAATCGTGAAGGAGGCTGCGAAGCTTTTGAAGACCTCTACTCCGTCGACAAAGCTCGTGGCAATGTCACTTCTAAAGGTCATGGTTTCGGTCCAGCGCGGCGGCCTGGCGGAACACGCCGATCTGGTCATCGAGCCTGTGGTCGAGACGATGAAGTCAGATGCAAGCGCCTCTGGCAACGCTCTCCGTATCGAGGCTCTTGCCCTTCTTCGTGTCATCGGTGAGAACCATTCGAGTAAGATCTTGCAAGTCCACCTGGGCAAGGTCGTACCAGCACTGGTCGCAGCGGCTAAGGACCGCTACGCAAAGGTGTCTAGTGAGGCATTTGCAACCGTCGAGGTGTTCGTCAAGGCCCTTACGCCACCGCGCTCGGCTGCTAGCAAGGCTCAGAACGGTGAGTATCTCGGCCAGCTCTACAGCATCATCACCGAGCGCATCACTGCACAAGACACGGACACAGAAGTTCGTCAGAAGGCCGTGCAGGCTCTTGGACTTCTCGTTGGGCGTACTTCGGGACCTACAGGCTCCAGTCTCCTCAGCGAACAGCAGCGATTCGCCGGCCAGGACTTGATCGCCGAGCGTATGAGGAACGAACTTACACGACTTGCAAGTGTACGGGCTGTCGACACTATTGCTGTGCTCGCGCAGAGCAGCTCAGACTTCAAGCCAGGCTTTATTGCTACTGTGGCTGTCGAGCTCGGTGCTCAGCTTCGCAAGTCTAGCCGCTCACTCAGAGGCGCAAGTCTGAGCGCCCTTCGCATGCTCGCTGTCAACCAGGCTTCACGTCAATCGCTGGATGATAACACCATCTCCGAGATCGTCGACTTGCTGCTTCCGCTCATCCAGCCAGACGACTTGCACATGCTTGGTCCGGCTCTTGCCATTTTTGGCAGCTTTGCCAAGGACAAGCCGACTCTGGTCACTACCCCGGCTGTAATCGGTGCAATTTGCAATGTCACTTCGGCCTCGCTTCATGGCAATGCTTTGGAAGCGCTCGTTTCTTGCGTTGAGGTGATTGGACAAGCTGGGTCAGGGAAGGACCTTATGTCTGCGTTGCTCAACCAGGGTGTACAAGCCGACACCGATGTGTCCGGTCGCGTCATTGGCACTCTGCTCGTGTCCAGTGGTCCTGACATCGGCGTTCAGCTTGGTGACTTCGTCAAGGAACTTAACTCCCAGTCCGACGAGGGCAAGAAGTGCTTGGCATTGTCCGTTCTCGGAGAGGCAGGCCTTCGCCAAGGTACCGAGTGTTCGCTTACCCCCGAGAACTTCACACCCTACTTCGAAATCGCTTCTGAGAAGGTTAAACTCGCCGCTGCTGTGGCACTTGGTCGCGCGGGAGCTGGCAATGTGAAGCTCTATCTGCCTCAAATCCTGAGCGCCATGGATCAAGGCAAGCAATACCTCCTGCTGCACTCTGTGAAGGAGCTACTGCAACACAGTGCTGCCGAAGAGGAAATCAGGCCGTACACCGCTACACTCTGGGACCACATTATCAGCTCTGGTCAGGCCGAGGACAACAAGGTCGTCAGCGCCGAGTGCATTGGCAGGCTCGCTACTATCGATCCAGCAGCCTATCTCCCGCAGCTGCAGACCTTCCTGCAAAACTCGAACCCGACTGTCCGAGGCATGGTCATCACCGCATTCCGCTACATGTTCTCTGACACGGACGACAGCTACAACGTCTACCTGCAGTCCTCCATCATCCAGATCCTCACCACTATGCTCGGCGACCGTGATCTCGAGAACCAGCGCCTCTCCCTCTCCGCTTTCAACTCAGCATTCCACAACAAGCCAGACCTTGTCATGCCGCATTTGTCGGAGCTTCTGCCGTACGCTATGCAGGCAACGGTCGTTCGCCCGGATCTCATTCGCGAAGTCGCCATGGGACCGTTCAAGCACAAGGTCGACGATGGTGTCGAGATCCGCAAGTCTGCCTTCGAGACTCTCTATGCGCTTCTCGACGAGCCCGCTTCTCGTGATCGCCTTGACATACCCGCCTTCTACGACCGTATCATTGCTGGCGTTGGCGACGAGCACGAGATCAAGATCCTCTGCTGCCTCGTCCTCAGCAAGCTGCTCACGATCGCCCCTGCAGAGTCGTCGCGCCGCCTCGACAGTCTCGCACAGCAGTTCCGTACTGTTCTCGCTTACAAGCCAAAAGAGAACGCCGTCAAGCAGGAGCTCGAGAAGCTCGCTGAGCACAACAAGTCCATCATCCGCGTGTCCGTTAGCTTTAACAAGGCTTTCGCTGGCGGTGAGGACAGTCGTGCTTGGAGGGATTACTTCGAGTGGGTCAGAAAGGAGAACCCACAGTTGCTCAAGACTGCGGAGGAGGAGTCGAAGCGGGAGTAGAGATCCCTATATCGATTTGGTCAAGTTCCCACCGGACTGCTGTCGAAAACATACAGGCCGGTGAAACCCCTCGGCTCCAGGTCAGGGAACATTGGCGTGGATCTAACGTTCAGTCCTATCCAATGCGTGAAGGTTCTGACACATGACGAGAATTGGTTGGAAGACAGAGGCTCAAGCCAGGACTCGGGTTGTTCAAATGCGGTCTCACAACCTCAAGCGAAACGATCTCAGGCGTCGCCGGCATACTTGCAGTCCCATCACTATAGCAGTCACTAAACAAAATTATCCAGTCCGTACACTTTATTGGCAGCATAGTTATGCAGGCGCGGTCGGCAGGGAGCACTCATTTCTCGTAGCAAAGTTTGACGTGGCCTAGGCTGCCATCAAGGTCTTAAAAGTTCTTTAATGCTGCACTTCCAAAAGCTGCATAGCATAGATAGAATCTTCAAATCATTCATCAATTATGCAATGCGGCTTGTTCTGGCACCATCAACGTTAAATTAACATGCGTAGCACTTAGCCGCGGCTGTCATTCCATTGTACGTATAATCGTCTCGGCATACTAAAGCTACAAACACCAATGCACAGACATCAAGGCCCCGCCTGTGCACCCACTACCAGCACAGAATGGGCTTGATGGTCGTTCCATCGTGCATCTCGTGCAACGCTTCCTCGAACTTGTCCGCCGGCAGCAGCTTCATCATCTTGTCAACCGGGAATCTGCCCTCCTTTCGCCACTGCACCATCTTCGGCACGAAATCTACCGGGAACGCCTGGCCTTCAATCGCGCCAATGTACTGAATGCCCCGAACCATGAAGTCGAACACCGGCAACTCGAGCTTGAAATCAAATGGCGCGCTGCCGACTTGAATCACCTTACCTCTGTTGCGCGCAAACTCGATCGACGCTTTGATCAGTGCCGGCACGCTGGTCGTGTCGACCGTGACGGTCGGTCCAAGACCCTCGGACGCTTCGCGCACGGCTTCGACGAGCGTTTGCCCTTCGGCCAGCTTAGAGCTGTCGATGACGTGCGTCGCGCCCATTTCTTTCGCGAGCGAGAGGCGAGAGGCTACGCGGTCGACGCCGATGATGCGGCGCGCGTTCTGGATTTTGGCGCCCATGATGGCGCTCAGGCCGACGCCGCCTAGGCCTAGGACGCAGACGATGTCGGTTTTGTCGGCTTTTGCGACGTTGACTACGGTTCCGGTGCCGGTTTGTACGCCGCAGCCTAGGGGTGAGAGGAGCTGGAGTTCTTCTTTGGAAGAGACGAGCGAGGAGGCGTTGACGACGGAGCATTCGCGGACGATGGAGAGGGAGGCGAAGGAGGACTGGCCGAAGAAGGCGCCGGGGATGGTTGGGTTGGAGCTGTCATCTTTCGCGCCGAAGACGTTGGGCTGCGTGCCGAAGTTCAGCTCGTTGAAGGTGTTGCAGTGGGAGTTGAAACCGGCGTCGCAGGATGCGCATGATTGGCAGAAGGCGAAGGATAGCAGGACTGGGTCGCCTTTCTTTGCTACGGTCACGCCGGCACCGACTTCGCGGACGTAGCCTGAGCCCTCGTGGCCGAGAACTCGAGGATAGAACGCAATGGGTGCTGCACCGTTGGGCAGACTACCGATTAAGACGTCGGTATGGCAGACTCCCTGGGAAGCTGTTAGGATGATGATCAAGTTGGATATCGATGGGGGAGATGCTGGAGCGTACCGATGCGACCATCTCGACCAGCAATTCGCCCTCACCTGGCTTCCTCACGCTGACGTCCTCCATCTTCCATCCGCCATTTGCCAGGGTGTCGCGACAGACAATGGCTTTGCCGTTGCTTGAAGACATGTTGCTGCTCGAGTGAAGTGGATGTGATGGATTCAATGGTGTTTGCAGTGTGTGCAGCTGTGTGAGCTCTCGTTACGCTCGACAAGTTTGATCGGTGGCAATGGTTCGACTGGTCTTTTATAATGGAGCCGTTTTGACTGACGGCGGCGTTAACTCGCAGCTCTTGTTGCCTCGACGGTGTGCCGGTGTTGTTGCCGCGGGCACATGCTTTGGAGGCAAGAGGGGCCGATAAAAGGGTTCACGCTCGTCTTCCAAGTACCGCTAACCCCCACCATGGGCATTGGACATCTACATCGTTTCGTGGAACGTTATGCTGACATCTTCATCGTTCACGTGTGGCAAGGCCCATTGAGCAGCTTGATCGGACTCTATAGTGTTGTATACGTCCCGGTAAGCTGACTATGGATCACAACATGAGCCTACGTCTTCTTCTGATGTCGAAACAATCCCTCCTCTCTGGAGCTGGTCCAAACAAACACATCTTGTGTGGGGTATGCTGCGGGGTCGAAACCACGCCGTCGATAACTTGACGAAGATCCGGATGTCCGTCGCAGGCCGGGTGATAGATCGGATGTGTACTTGCGTGCTCACATTGAATCGAACATGCTGGGTAATGTTCAGGACTATCTTATATACAGGCCTTTGAACAATATAAAACCCAATAACTCAATCACGTGACACAAACCTGCGATTATGTGACCGGGTTGCTCGCACCGACATTAATCCTAGCGTCGAATGCTCTAGCCGTCATTGGCACGAGACCACCAAGCATTGATAGCGAGCAGGATCCTTGACCGCGCTTTTGCGGCTAACACGGACTTCCAAGGATCGTTGGGAAACAGATATCAAAGAGAAACATCAACTATGGCTTGCGCAGCACCCAGTGCCGACGCCTGGCAAAGACTTGCGACAACACAAGCGGAAACATGTCACGAGACCACGTCCAAGACGAAAGCATCTCCAGACAGCCCAACACCGAGCATGATCACACGCCTTCGCAACAAGATCCACAAACCCAAGTCGACCCCAGAACAACAACAGCTGCCACCGACTCAAGCAAGCGTCCAGAATGGCTCTCTATCATCCTCACAACGCTCCAAGACCAGTGGTTCCTCATCGGCATCGGCGTCGTCATAACAATTGCCTCTCAAGTCCAAGTCCCGCAAGCACAACAGGAAATCAAAGAAACAATCGTCACCTACTTGATGGTGTCCATCATCTTCTTCTTCACTGGCTGTACGCTCGACACCCGTGTGCTGATCCAGAATTACTCACGTTGGAAAGTGCACATTTTCGTGCAGGTGCAGTGCTTTCTCGTAACCTCAGCACTCGCGTTCGGAGTCGTGTCTGCCACTGCCACGAATAAGGACTTCATGGATCCGGGACTTTTAGTCGGTCTTATCTTTCTTGGCTGCGTCGCGACAACAATGAGTAGCAATGTGGTCATGACACGACAAGCTCATGGCAATTCTGCATTGACGGTCGTGCAAACTACTCTGGGCAACTTCATCGGCGTCTTCATCTCACCGGCGCTGGTCATCATGTACACATCCGTGGACACATGGTACAACGAGGCTCTGCCATCGAACAGTGGGCAATTCGCTGCTATATATGCGCGAGTGCTGAAGCAGCTAGGTCTATCTATCTATTTGCCTATGTTCGTTGGGCAGGTAACCCGATACTTCTTCGAGCCCGCGTGCCAAAAGGTCTTCTTCGACTGGAAGGTGCTCAAATTCGGTCCTTTCTGCATGTTGGTCATCATCTGGCAAACATATGACGGCGCGTTCGCTAGCGGCGCTTTCAACACGGTTCCAGGCAGCAACATGATCTTCGTGGTGTTCATCTCTATCGCGTTGTTCGCGATATACTTTTGCGTCGCGTTCTTTACTGGGATTCTCTGGTTGCCGAGGAAGGATGTTGTTGCGGTGTGTTATTGCGTGCCGGCCAAGGGTCCGGCGATGGGCGTGCCTTTGAGCACGACTATTTTCGCTGGGATGGATCCTGTGCTGCGGAGCAAGATCCAGATTCCGATAGTGATATTCCAGGGCTTGCAGATAGCTTGTGGCGGCGCGTTGATAGGTGTGTTTCGCAAATGGATTGCTACCGAGGAGGCGCGGAGGACTGAGAATGGTGGTCCTGGGGTTGATGTCGAGATGGCAGCAGAAAGCCATGAAGTGTCCCACGGCCGGCAGTCCGTAGAATCGAAGACCAAGTAATAAAAGCTGAGGAAGCTCACAATCCGATGATCTCCTTCACGTTCATCCACCACCGGCCTTTATCGCCTCATCTCTCTCCACCACACTGTCCTTGAACCTCAGCAAGAAAATTGTCTTTCCAGGCCACATCTCATCCCCTTCTCCCGCCCAATGTGCGCTCACACCTTCAGTCCCGAACCCAGCCGCATCACACATGCCCTCGATGATGCCCGCCACGAACGCCGCACAGTTCAACTGACTCATCTCCTTCGGAATGCTGATAAAAGTGTTCACAACCGGCTCATTATCCACAATCATGTACTCGTTCTTCTTACTCGTGCTCTGCTCCAGCGCATCCGCCGCCCGATTAAACAAACTCCTCCACAGCGTCCCATGCACAAACTGCAGCATATCCAACAACCGCGTCGGGCGCTGCGCGCGCCTTACCTCCTGCCTGTAAAGTAGCAGGTCCAGCATCTTGATCCCGATCGGGTATCCGGCGCGATTGAGGCGGGTCTCGAGCTCTGAGACCGAGGGCGAGCGGGATTGGTGGTAGGATATCAGGCTGTTGAAGAGGTAGGCGAAGCTGGCGAGCGAGATCTCGGAGGTTTTGGTGCGGTTGAGGTTGCGGTCGTAGATTGTTTTGCGGTTTGAGGGGCACTTGAGGGATGGGACGTGTGGTTTCTTGGGCGGGAGAGGGGTTATTGTTAGGTCTGCGAGGGGCGCGGTGGGTGGTGGTTCGGTTGGGCTAGGCATTCTTGCGGTTTTTGTGGTTGTGAGTCGTGTGTTGTGTGGTGTAGTGAGTGGTGGATATGTGGTCTGGTAGAGGACAGGGCAATCCCCGCGAATGCACGGCTACGTTCAGCAACCTGTAACTTCAGCATCAACAAACTGGAAACATCTTTTCCATATGGACACGATGAAAGCGATCGAAAGCTATACGACTACTTTCACTCTGATCGCTTAATGTTACTACCCTTCCCTCAGCTTTTCATTAGCATTGGTCTACTTGCACAGCTTCACGGACACGTTTGTGTATCGACCCATTTCATCAACGATGATACTTAACGATCATCTACCACGGCTACTTGGGTCAGTGTTGTGGCCTCCGAGATACTTGTAAAGATCTTTGGCTATCTCAGGAGCTCTTGCGCTTAAGCTTTTAACCATAGACTCTGAATTGGCCTTTCTTGCCATCGAGCCTGGTTACAAACTTTAGCCGGACAACTGTACAGTCGACTGCCCAGCCAAGCACCAGATCGATGAGCCTTGGGTACGGGGATAGCATGCTTCTAGCAATTGCCTACATCACGATGTCGGTCACGTTCAAGAGAGTTGCGATAAGCCAGCAGGAGGATGCTCTGCCGATCAGTCCTTGGCATGTGTAACGGAATGGTACTCAACACTGCACTTACTCCACGATTGTACATGTGTACAGTACTGCAAATGCCGTTGTGGGCCTCTCTACTACGCGGTAGTCTCTTGGTACGGAGGTAAAGGTTACGGCCCAACATGAGTCCGCATGGAACAAGTGCAAACTCATGGTTCTTATCTTCGTCCCGAGATAGGCGGAAGACTTTAGCCTTCCTCGCCGTCCACCTTCCTAGCGTGGCCAGTTGAACATGCAGTAAACACCTTGATACATACATTGGCACCAACTCTAAGCCATGCCAAGTGCAATTGCCCGTCGATAGATCGCATTATGATGTGATGTACAAGCAAAGCTCACCTTTCTCGCAGAATCGACGACGCAGAGCTGTCTTGCCAAGGTCTAGCATGATCGATATATAGCTGGTCTCCAACCAGGCATTCATGATGGTCTCTCGAATCTATACCGTTTCCTCGCCAGCCCATCATGGCCATCCTGCACGCCTTCTTGGGTCTTCTGTTATCGGTAACTTTCATTGAAGCGAGGCCAGTTGCCAGAGATGACCCCGTTCAGCACTTGTCTAGTGTGGAGAATGGCGACCTGGTCTTCTCTTTGGGCGGCATTCCCTACTTGGCCTTGACAACAACACCCTCTGCCAAAGCTTCTGGGATTAGTGGCGATGGCATGGTGCCTTTCACCGTCATCAAGACCGATGAATGCTCAATCACCACGGAGATCATCGATGACTTAATCAGTAGATATCTTGAGAACGACGATGTCATCTCGGAGTCATTCCTACAGGCACTATATATCTCATCAAGCTGCGATGGCCCAGCAAGCATGGACAGTGCTGTTTTGGGCCACTTGACAGCAACAGGTATCAAGTTGGTCCTGACCAGCTCGAAATTAGCTTGCAACGGAGCTTCAGTGGTAGATGGACTGGATGACCTGGAGCCTGGCCCTTATATTGCCAGGATCCTGGATGGAGTTGCAAGCTTTTCCATGGTCTACAGACTCTATGTTGATAGGTACCGGACATTCGTCTTTGGAGCCTACGAATCAGCGGGACTTTTCAAGCCTTTCCCTGTCAACATCGCCAAGTATCAAGATCCTTTGATCCCAGTACCTTCGAGGATCTACAGTTGGTCCGACGACCGTCCTTTCGCAGGCTTCCGCATTGCCATCAAAGACCTCTACGACATCGCTGGGCTTCAAACAGCTGGAGGCAGTAGAGCATGGGCTGAAATCACCCCTACAGCCAACGAGACCGCACCTGCAATCCAGCGACTTATTGACATGGGAGCGCACCTAGTCGGTAAACAGAAGACAGCGCAGTTTGCATCTGGCGCCAATCCTTGGGACTGGTACGATGTCCAATATCCATTCAATCCGCGAGGCGACGAATGGCTTACGTGCTCTGCTTCATCCGCTGGTGCGGGTTGTTCCATGGCAGCATACGATTGGCTAGACCATGCAATTGGCTCGGACACAGGAAGCAGTGTTAGAAGACCTGCCGCTGTCTCTGGCACATATGGCAACCGTCCCAGTCAAGGCATGATCACTCTCGAGCGCGTCCAACCCCTCGGCGCCGCACAAGATACGGCTGGTGTCTTTGCTCGGGACCCATATGCGTTCGCCTACTTTGCGCGCCACTGGTACACTCCTGAGCTTCACCAGGACAGTTCTCTCACCGGTCTAAAGACTCTGACAGTGCCTAATGGTGAGGTACCTTTGCCCATTACTGTCTACTACACCCCTGACTATCTTCCACCTCGTAGTCCTGCTGCAGACGCACTGGTGCAAGAGTTCTACAACAATCTCACCAACCTACTTGGAATGACCAAGGAGACTGTCAACCTCACATCCATAATCATCGAAGCTCAAACTCCAGGCCATACGAACGGGTCCTCCGGTACCAACATGACTACTCCGGATCTCGAAATCGAGCCGACGAGATTGGTCAATATTTCGACATGGAACAACGCCACTTCTCTTTTGAACACGTACACGCAATGGGTCGAGGTTGCCGAGCCTCTCATCTCCACTTGGGCCTCGCTGTATGAAGGACGTTTCCCACCCATTGACCCTGCCCGCCGACCTGGCTGGGTAGCACGTCAACGGGAAAACACGACTCAAGCTGAGTACGATGCAGCACTTTCAGTCAAGCGTGCGTTCAGCGAGTGGTTCAACGGCAAGTTCCTTGGTCAAGGCTTCGAATCTGCCAACGAGCCCGATGCGACGACCGCCGAAGAGTGTGGCGAGTCTGCTCTTTGGATCTACGATATCGGGACTGGTGGCTTACCCAGCTACCGTGAACGCGAGTTGATTGAAGGCAATAGCTTTGCCACTTACTTGAACTATACTCCACCAGCGGTCTTGACGCCCGGCGTCAATTTCTGCTCTACTGCTGGATGTGCTGACTTCACGGTGCCGATTGGTCAAGTGCCGTACTTCAGCAATGTCACGCGAGTTGAAGAAATGGTGCCGGTTACATTGAGCCTGGTCATGCGTAGAGGCTGCGATTATTCCCTTTTTGGTCTGATTGAGAAAATGGCAGATGTGGGCATGCTGAAGACAGTCAAAACCGGAAGAACGGCTTTCTGAGGGTCGTGGTGCACGAGTATCGAAATCGACGATAAAAAATGGTATTGATATTGGTTACAAAGAAAAATGTGCGACAAGCACGTCTATAGATTCGCAAACGCTAATAACATCCAAAACCAAACCTTGGCCTACTTTCGCACCTTGCCAAATCCCTGATTCAATAACTCCTGAGCCTTGTCTTCTTGCATGGGTATAGAGTGCTCTTCAACCAAAATCTCCTCCTGTTCTTCCACACCTTCCTTTCCTATTTTCATTACCCTTGGTCTGGCGAGTAGTTCGCCTACTTCCTCCTCTCGCTTTTGCTGCTCAGTCTTTGCACCATCGCTACCAAACGCTTGCTCGGCGCGCAGAGATGGCTCTTCCCATCCTTGATGTAGCCAGCCTACGCTTGACTCTTCAAATCGTCTCCTGACATCCGGGTCCTTCTCAAGCACCTGGAACACCTCCA
>Ga0265797_10002281_pt1 | contig 32507 bp, 38 predicted proteins | sample P2T30metagenome_FD_192433 | JGI IMG/M metagenome (GOLD analysis project Ga0265797, IMG submission 192433) | Plant litter microbial communities from East Loma Ridge, Irvine, California - P2 T30 | ecosystem: Environmental > Terrestrial > Plant litter > Unclassified | place: USA: California... | reverse complement strand
TCGAGTCCGTATAATGTTAGGACATCGCACGAAAGTCCACGGACGAGCTGCACAGCCTTTAGGACCTTCGATGCATTTCGTCCGAAACCTTAAAGATGCGTTGCACCTTTAGGTATAACTTTTGCCGCTCTCTTCCTCGATCTCATCATTTGCAGTCATTGGTCCAACCTTGGAGTTTGTCAACACCAATATTCAACAATGTCGTCTCCGCCATCACTATCGCTCGAGTACTCCCGCCCCAACGGCAACCCTGTCACCCCCAGCGACATCGACTCATGGGAACTGAGAGCCTCTCGCCGAGCTCTCAAAACTCTCAAAACCCTACTATCCAACCAAGCAATGCTATCTCTCCTCGCACCCGCAATCCAAGAAGCCGACATCTACTACAAAGACATCATCAACAAATCAAACGGCGAATACAAAGAATCGCGCATCGATCTCAAGGTCCGCGGTCTCAAAGTTGCCCACTTCATGGCATGGTGGAAAGGCTGGATGGCCGATTTGCAGAATCCGGAAACCAAGCAGAAGATTTTCCTCGAGACTATGGTGCCGGCGCATCCGGAGCACTACGCTCTGCCGCCATATCCTTCGGGAGTCGTGGAGACTATCGGCGAGCATATTGCTCGCGTGCAGATCAAGCCGATCTTTGACCCTCCTGTTTTTGTACGTGCTTATGGGGATCCTTCGTACCAGCCTTTGTCGGCGATTGGAACTCTGGACGATGGTAGTGTCTTGTTTTACATCTTGCAGGAGCTTCGCGACTGCGATGAGGGCAGCGAGTTCCGTTTGCGACTGTTGTTCCCGGCTGCAGCCCCGGAAGTGTTCTTCGACGAGCACGCGGAGCATCTCGCTGTTGAGTTCAGAAGGTTTTTTACTTCGGCGTTTGAGCGGCAGCAGCGTCTTGCAGGTAGCGAAAGATGAGCGTGGTATGAGACAGGACACATCTACCCTCGGAAAGGTACGATCTTACAAATAATCTACACATCTCATAGTACATATATATTATACAATCAAATCGCATCCCTCAACCCATGGAACGAGCTTGAAGAAACATTCTTCCTCAATTCCTGCTCGCTCTTCCCACCCATCCTGTTCATGATGCCCGTCCCAAGAATGTACCGCCAGAACTCGTTCTGGCCAACAAGGCCTCTGGCACCAACTCTCAACATGCCCTTGGAATGCTGAATATCGTCCACCAAACTGTAAAGCACGGCCCACTCTTCTCTGTCGACCAAAGCCCTGGCCACGAGTTCCAGCACTGCCCAGCCAGGGCGTTTGCCTTCGCGAGACATGCGCTCGAGGAATTTCATCATGGGCGCGCTGCCGACGTGGACGTGGTGGCGTGCGTACGCTTCTACCATGCGGTCGTAGAAGATGGTGTCGAGAGCGACGCCGTAGCCAGAGTTGCCACGGTCAAGTCGGGTCCAGAGAGCTTCAGCGGCGGCGAAGTCAGGCGGGTCTGCGTCGAAGTAAGATGTCATGAGAATGGTGTAGATCTGTGTGGTCGGCTCAAGACCTCGTGCGGACATTTGCTCAAGTAGAGCACGAGCGGCTGCTGGGTTGGCGTGCTCTTTGAGCATGCGATCGATGGCAAGTGCATAGCCCTTTACGTCCAGCTTGGCGGTAGGCGAGGACTCTTCTATGGCGGCAATGAGTTCGAAAAGCTTCGTTATCTGTTCATCGGCGGGAAGTTTGATGAAGTAATCCGACTTGAACAAAGCTGCGAGCACAACAGTGGTCGTCGTGCTGTTGGGCTGAATTGAGCGCTTTTCCATGTGTTGGAGGATGGACATCGCTTCGTCGGTCTTCCCGTGACGCATCGCGACGTTCAACAGAGCGTTGTATGTGGTCAGATCGAGCTCGATGGCGAAGTCACGAGCCCATGCTAGAACTCGAGGAATGTGCTCGTCGGATTTGCTAGCCAGAGAGGAAACGACCGCGTTCACGACGGCAAGACTTGGGCGAGGAACACCATTCACGTCGCCGGTCCATTGCGAAAGGTCGATCTGTGGCAAGTTCACGTGCTGCTTTCCCTTAGCGGCTGGCAGATTTGCCTTCTGTTGAGCCCGCACCGCCGAGATCCACTCTTGACCCATCTGATTAAGAGCAGAAAACGCTTTGTTGATTCTTTGCGCCTTGACCAGACTATACAGGCGGACACTCCAAGCATGTTGGTCTGGCTGTACGTTCTGATCTATCATGCGAGCCCAAAACTTCTCCAAAGAATCTGCATCATTCGCGCGGGAGCACCCACGCATCATCACTGTCCATGTCTTGACAGTCGGTTGTAAACCAGATTCGACGACAGTAGTCCAGGCCTCGAGAGCCAATCTAGGCTGCCGCAGAGCCAAGAACGCAAGCATGAAGTGTTCATAGAGGAACAATGGCAACGAAGAGGCGCCTGATTGTTTGGCATTGAACTTGCGAACCTCATCCCAGCATGCTTCTGTAATCAAAAGGTTGCTGTTCTCGATAGAACGACCGAGTCGCTTCACCCATGCGAGGACTTTGATATGGATATCGCGATCCATATCCCATGTTTCGTTCACGGTGAAGCCAGCGTCCCGTAAAGAAGCTGCGTCCAGTGTCACTTCCTCCGATGCGGGCTTTGAACTACTGGTATCCTCAGATCCCTCGGGACCTGCTGCTTGCATGTCTTTCTTGATTGAGGTGGCTGCAACTTGCGCTGCCATTGGCTGACCAAGCTCATTCAGTTTAGGCGCTCGGTGGTCTTTTAAAGCTTTGCTCCTGTCCGTCCTGATTGGAGGTACGTTCGCGAAGTCAAATCGCCTGATCAAGGCTTCGAAGTATGCCAATGCCGGATCCTCACTCTGCTCCAGTCTCACTCGAATAGCAGGCGGGATGTCAGGCTTGATGACACGCTCCAGGATCTCGTCGAAGAACACTACCATTGGCGTTCCGTACATGCTAGCTTTGACACTGGGGCTGGAAACGCCTGCATTGTGTTTAAGTAGGTCTAGTGCAACGAACAGTGCACTCTGATAATCACCTACAGCTTCCGTATAGTTACGGGAGCCCCCATTGGGTACTATGCGGCCAAGCACCTCATCCAATCGCTTGTGCGTAGCATCGCCAGCATTCACGATCGTATGGGCGGATGGCAGAAAGGCCCAGGGTAAAGACGATTCAGTATGGGTTGGCGTTCGAGCCGAGGAGCTGGCGTTGAGCCCCGTTTCAAGTGTATCTTGCCACAAAAGAGCAATCTGCTGCAAAGCTCGAGCTTGCTCTTCTTGTTTGGTTGCACCATCGAATTGGAATGTCATCGCTAGGCCGTTGCCCACACGCCAAAGTAATTCGGATCGCAAGGGCGGAAATAGTAGGCCGAGATCTTTGATAACTTGTACAAACTCCCACGGCGTGGGCAATCCCGCATCGCTTTCGCCAAGACGTCTGGTATATTCCACCGCGATGCGACGCATCAATTGATGTAACTTCCTAATTGCTGATGCGTTGAACTTCGGCCCAACACCATCGACCATGTTGGCTTTCATTTCGCGCAGAGTATCCCATGCCTCCACAAGCTCCGATTTTGCTACATGATCTTCGAATCTCGTTACAGCTGCTGGGCCTGGTTTGAATCGTATATGCTTCACGTTGCTGTTCCATTGGCGCGTAGGCCTCGTGTCCCGTGGTGATCGCCCCTTGACGGGTGGCCTGCTCTCGCCGAGCTCCTGCAGCAGGTGCTGTGGTTTCAATGGCTGTCCAGAGTATCTTCCTCCTGCTGGGGGCTGGCTACGGCCAAGGCCGACTTGACTGAGCCCATCCTCGTACACGCGCTGGCGCCGCACACGTTCTCGCTGCTCTTGTATTTGTGCATAGTGTCCAGTGCTCGTTCCGGGTCGGTCGTTATTGGAGGGTCCCGAGAAGTCGCGGCGCTGTGAGGCGATATCATGTCCAGCAGTGGCCCGACGACGGAGCGCAAGTCGTACGCGACATCCTGTACAGACGAAAGGCTTGCTCATCGCCGGGTGCGTATGTCCGACCAATTCGTGACACTCCTCAATGAGCTCTTTGGTGAGTGCGAGCGTGGATGGAAATGTTGTCGGCAGACCTGCCTTCACTTTGAGTAGGCCGCCGTCGGACAACGATCAGCCGAGGCTGAAGCTTAAACTCGCGTGCCTGAACGCCAACCAATCCACCCTCGTGGCAGCACGACTCATCACCGCCGCCATACATTGCTCATGCACTCCTTCTCAACATAGACGCATTCGATAGATTTAATTCTTCTTACGCTCTCCTACATCCCTGAGTTCCTAGATTTGCTTACAGTCTGCCTTCCAACATGACCACGCTCATACCACGCGCACCGTACACCCAAGAAGAACTCGCCACTCTCTACCCTTCAGATCTTGAATTAAGACAAGTTCAAGTGATCCTTCGTCATGGCGAACGAACCCCGGTGAACTCGCGCTTCAAAAATGTTCGTGTATACTCCTCTCTCAAACGGACTAGACCTGACTGACATCATGACAGGCTGGCTTGCCAGCATACTGGCCATACTGCTCTGCCGCCCAGCAGATGAAGTCAACTGTGATGTCTGCGGATGGCACCTGGGATACCCTTCACTGGAAGCGAAGACTTGAAGTCTTCGAGCGTCAGATCGAATCCTCCAACTCGGACGATCCAACGCTGGCCAAGGGCTCCCGCGGAGAGATCGATGCAGTCTGTCAGCCAGGCGAGTTGACCGATAGAGGTCGACAGACCACCAGCGCCCTCGGACAGAGACTGAGAGATTTGTATGTCTCCAAGCTTGGCCTACTCCCAGATGTCATCGACTCGGCTACTGCATCATCGATCTACCTCAGATCAACACCTATGCCTCGTGCACAGGAGAGTGCACAACAAACCTTCACGGGCCTTTATCCCGCAACAAAGCGATCTGCAGACTTTGAACCTCCCGTCATGGTGTCCAGGTCTTTCGCAGATGAGACACTTTTCCCCAATGAGGGAGGCTGTAAGCGCTTCGCCGAGCTCGCCAAATCTTTCGCGAATCGTGCCGCCGAAATCTGGAATCCCTCACCTGAGCTTGCATACATCAACAAGAAGATTGGCAAATGGATGCCGGCCGATTCTCCCATCGTGAAGGTTGACTCTCACCCACGATTGACCGGCGTCATGGACACCGTCAACGCTACTCTCGCCCACGGCTCTGCCACAAAACTGCCCAAAGAGTTCTACGACGAAAAGTTGATCTCGCACATGGATCGCATCTGCACGGAAGAGTGGTTCGCAGGCTATACGATGAGCAACGAGTACCGCAAGCTTGGCATCGGTGGACTCGTCGGCGACATTGTCCAAAATCTGGTCAAGCGTACGCAGAACGAAAGCTTCAAAGTAAGCTTGAACGGCTGCCACGACACCACACTTGCTGCGACTCTCGCATCGTTCGGTGCATTCGATGTTGAGAAGGACCAGTGGCCTCCATACACTAGCTCCATCTCCGTCGAGCTGTTCAAGTCTCGCTCGGCAACTGGCGCGTCTACACCTACCAGCCCCAGTGGCACCGTGTGGCCAAGCAAGGAAAAGACCTGGTGGTACTCACTCTTCTCATCTGCTTCTTCTTCTCCGTCGCCTGCCTCGTCAACCCGCAAATCTCTCGCCGAAATGTCTGCCACCGAAAAGTCTGGTCTGGACAACCACTTCGTCCGCCTGCGCTACAATGACAGGCCAGTCACCATTCCTTTCTGCAAGCTGCCTGGAAATCACCGCGCAGGAGATGAGAGCTTCTGCACCCTGGCTGCCTTCAAGGAGGTTGCGGACAGCTTCACTCCAAAGGACTGGAAGAAAGAGTGCATGGCCAACCTGGGTGAACCGGCAATGCCTGCGGAGGGCGTCGAGAGGCCTCTTGGTTTGTAGTTTGTAAGTGAGAAAATTCATTGTAGGTCAATTTGCCACATCTAGTGGCTCTCGTAGAGTCCGGAATATTTAGATCAGCATCGCAATACAGCTTCTAGGCATAGCGATACGAAATTGCTCCTTACACCTTTGGTCTTTCGTTCGCCGTAATTTGATAGCAAGCACACTTGTGGTGATTTCTTCAAACTCGAGATCATTGAGCACTCTGAGGATCCTCCATTCCCATCATTCTTCTCTCTGCACTTGCAATCCATGCCTTTATCGGGCCTGGGACTGGTTCTGTACCTCCTTCAAGCATCGGCTGTTCACGAGAGCTGGTTACTAGGGTGATGCTTACGCTGCGAAGCTGCGAAAGTTCCTCCACAAGATTCCTCAGCTTGGCGTCCCTGAAACCTTCCTCCTCATCATTTACAAATGCCTGTGGGTCGGTGCCATAATACGATTCAACATCCAGTACGTATTGCAATGTAATCAGCCCTTTAAATCGGAGGAGATGGTTCCTGGTGCAAAAGTTCATACCGGAAGCCTGCACGATGAGGTGAGCGATAGCTTTCAATTGGGTAGGAACGAGGCTATCCGTGAACCTGGACAAAATAGTCGACCTATGTGTCTCCGGGAATGGGAATATGCATGTGACGGCAAAAGTGTTCTTCTTGAACGGCACTAAGACAGCTGTTTGGACTCATGTCAGCCACTCTCGACATAAAATTGCTGATATGTTACCAGCGAGAATGGTCGGCCATACCTTCATGATACATCTGGCGGCACGTCTGTAGAAGATTCAGTTTGACAGCAAAGCGTTCCTGCGCAGAAGGATTCTGAAAACATTGCCGGTGGGGCTCGGAGCAGATGAAGGTGCTACTAGAGCTTTCGAAGTAACATTCCTCGAGGCCGGACGCCTGTATCCGCATGACTGAATGGTCAGAGCCCCCGTAGTCTTCAGGACAGCTGCACAACACAACAGGACCCGGGCCGGTATTTCGGTGTCCAAGGACGCGAGAGCCGACGTGTAGAACGTGGCCGCCGAGGGCATAGTTGTATATCCGCTGCCTGATCTCAGCGGGTAGCCTTAGGAAAATTGAGCTGGTAGTGTTGGTGGTTGCACTGAAGAGATATGTGGTTAGCGAGAGCGACGCGATTGGATCGTGTTTGCCATGCTATCGGGCACTCACATCGCTTTGTTCGAGGCAGGTGACTTCTGCAAGTTCAGAAGCCTCGAAGGCCGACTTCCAGCTTTCGCCATTTCGGTGTGCTCGGTGTATGGCGCAGGGAGTGAGGAATAAAGAATTGTCGTCGCAAAGTAGACTTGACGCGATCCAAATGCCGAAGCTTTAGACAGCTCGTCAGGAGCTTACTCATCTCACTTCATTGATTGGCAGGCGGCTGGTATCTCACTGGCTTGTCTATAACGTGCCCACGAGCCGGGAGCACTGGTGCTCCAATCGTATACCTCGGAATGGAAAGTCTGTACGAGGCGCGCGTGCGGTTGGGATCGGGGTTACTCCCTACGCTCCACACATCCTTATAGCCATCCATTTGCAGAGAGTGCGTAATGCTGCAGGGTCGAGAGCAGGCTCAGCTTCTTAATATATCTCACGATTACCGCAGTCCTTGCTTCTCCAACCACCGGCTTGCATTTCAGGATCATCACGCCTGATGTGAAACTAGCAGCAGCGAGTGATTATTAAAACCATTTCCGGGCACAGGAAATGCCCTCAGGTCTTCACTCTTCTTTCCACGTTCTTCACCCATTCCATCAATCCATCGGGGACTTGTTCTGGTCCAGGCGGGTCACCTTGAGGCCACCCCACATATTCCCTAACCATGATCTTGACATCGCATTGCTGGGGAAGACCGAGCTTACCGAGCTTTTGGTCTGTGAAGCGCTTCTCGCAGTACTCTGGCCAAGAGTGAGGAAGGCCGTACCAGCGGTCTTCGACGATGAGCACAAACTCCAAAAGTTCTAGACCCTTGAGGCGTGCGAGCGTCGGTCTTCTTTTACCGCAGATCCGGCGCCCCTGCAAGATGAGATGGGCGATAGCCTTTGCTTGAGTCGGGACGAGGCGATTCAAGAAGTTGGCCAGGAGCGGCCGCGCGCTCTCCGGTGTGATACCATCCACAACAGCAAAGGCGTTCTTCTTGAAAGGCACGAGGACCGCTGAGAATAGTCAGCAAAGTGTCTCACGAGTTTTCACCGGAGTGCTGGTATCAATGTTTACCCTCGTGATAGATCTGGCGACACGTGCCAAGGAGATTGAGAGACCATGTCGCATGCGCCCGGTAACACTCTTTGTGAGTTTCCAGCTGGGAGTGTGTGACACCACGGTTCTTTTCCTCTACTATGCCATCTCTTATCCCATGGATCATCTGCCGGTCCAAGCCATTGGTGAAGACTTCACAGTTCACGCAGACAACCACTCTGTTCGGCCCTAGCATAGGACCAGAAGCGACGTGAAAGATACGGCCACCGAGAACATAACCATAGATTCTCTGCCGGATCTCCGGAGGTAGCTTGAGGAATGGCGAAGTGGTGGCGTTCTGAGCTGCACTGCAATTATATCGTCAGCACTTATGAATCCTAGCAAGGGCAGTCTGATATCTACGGCTCACATCGTTTTGTTAGAAGCCGGCGATTTCTGCAAGTTCAATAGCCTTGATGGCCGGCCGGTTGACGCCATGTTGATTCGTACAGACAAACAGAAAGTCGCAGAGCGGTTGACTGTGAGTTATATCTTGGAAGCACGGTGGCCCAGTGCGCGGAACTATCATGCACTGCCAAGAGACGAGTCACTTCCCTTCTCGTACACCTTACTCCATCGCCAGCTCAATTTCGCTGTACACGATTCTGTCGCCTTTTCAAGGTGACTGTTTGCAAATCCACAAGATGGAGTGAACCGCGGCCTTCAAGATGAATTTCACACAAAAGAATGTCGGTTCTGCCCGCTTTACCCACGGGAAGAGCCTCACAGCATCATCTTGCCAAAGTCTTGTCTAAGGTGGACGATAGATTGAAGACACTCGACGACGAAGTCTGAGATTGATAAACTACACCCTCCTCGGCATTGATATTTTAGAGTTTCATTTCCACGCCAACTCCTGTTCCCCACGTTCACTACCGAATGCATGGGTCGCGCGTGTCAGCACGCGCCTTGTGCTCAGAGCGCAGACCATCAGACATCGTCATTGTTGACACCTGCAGGTCGTCCTTATCGCAATCGCAATCGCAGGCACAATTCATAGTCGCAAAAACGCAGTTTTCTACTACCACTTGGACCGCTCTATACAACCCGTACAACAACATGGCTACCTCAGCAGAGCATCTTCGCAAACGCCAATACCAACCCTCGATCAACTCCTACTTCCAACGCAATGGCAGCAAAAGCGCCGAGCTCGGCTCTTCCTCCAACCAGATCTCGCCCATGTCGCCTCCAATTCCTGCAGAAACACAATCTTCGCTGCTTACCGTTGGCATGCGCGTGAGGAAGAGCGTTCCCGAGGGATACAAGACCCATAAGACCATGCCTACCGAAGAGTTTCCGTTCCCTAGTACTGCACCTGCAACCGCTGCAGCCGCCAGGCCGACTTACACAACAACCAACTCGCGCGAGCTTGCACCATTCTGTGGTCTACACAAGATTGGAGGTCTTTCTTCGCAAGGATCTTTCGACCCTCCCCCATCTTCAGCACCACCGGCTTTCCCAACTAGCCGCGACTCCAACAGCTCCATGCCCGGCTTGAGCATGTCGCAGAACACTCTCCCATCTACACAAGGTAGCCTGGTGGCCAATGCAGTTTCTGAAATGTCCAACAAGCGCTCGTACGAGGAAGATATTGAGGAAGACCTGGACGCATACTTTGACGAGGTGGAGGCGGAAGAACAGATGGCGGCGGTTGAGGGGAGGCGAATTGCAAGGCTCAAGAACTCTCCACAGAAGCAGGCCAATGGCGGCGTCGATGTGTACAGTTCGTCAGGAGGCGCGGTTGCAGGAGATTTCGAGGAAGCGCCTTTCCTGGCACCCATGGAGACGGGCGTATGAGGTGACGGGTCATGCTCGGGATAGCAAATTGTAAGTCTTTTCGTCGAAATTGTCTTCTGAAAATCTGATGTTCTCGGATGCTCGCCCTGCTGGGGCGGTCAAGCGATTGGCTGCTGTTGTTGGCTTAGCAAAATTGGCTTACGAGAGTGCACCATACACTTTTAGCTCTTCGTTTCCAACGACTCATCGATCGCGAAAGGAGTTCTTGGTGTGTCCATCTGATCTGTGTTATGCCACAAGTTGCGCAACTCTCTGTAAGCTATGATGACCTGAGCCCAATCCTAGCGCAACTATATCAGCACAGCGTCAAGGAAGGGAACAAAAATATTAGAAAGCCTTACATCTAACCAATTGGCCAACACTTGAGGAGCATACCACATGCACATGGCAGCAAGCATCCACTTTATCAGTGATGCGATACTTTTTGAGCAACTCGTCGTGTACTCGCAGACTGTATTGTAATCAGAGAGCACGACCTGGTCCTCCCAGCCTGGTCCTTGCAGAGCAGACATTCGAACTGGACAAATGCGAACGCGCGTTTTTCGAACGTTGCGTTAAGAGACCGCTCTGACGCTCGGCTTCTGATGACCCAGAGCACTGTGATTTTCGGGTTACCGGATTTGGACGATACTCTCTCGCTGAAGTGGCGCTCTCAAAGTTCAGCGAACAGAAATGGGAGCTTCAGTAGTAGAAAATGGTAAATTTAGAGCGCCACGTGAGTGCATCCACCATCGTCGGCGTACGGCATTGGCTTGGCTCGCTAAGACTCTATGGCGACCTGGCATTGTTATGCTTCGGTAGAGACACCGAGTGCTGCTTTCCGGGTAAATTCGAGGAGGCATGTGTATTTACGAAATCACGACTTACTATGCTTCGACGCGGGAGCAGCTTTCTGTAGCCCTACCGCCTATTTATCTTACGAGTTGGAGGTTGATCTTGACATCCCTAAGCGGCAGGCGGAAGCGGACCTTGGTGGCCCGAAGAACCGAAGCCTAATGTCTGCCTTATCAAGAACTCTCTCGATTGCCGGTGTCGATGTGATATATTGGTTACGGTCTTTCCTGTGACACTGGTCAGTTATTATGCATCATGCGATATCTTGCTTCTTCCACACATGGAGCGGGGATGGTCTTGGAAGAGGCAACAAGCGATGCCGGCAGACGTCAGCAAGAGATGGTGGATCCTCCACTCGCGCCCTGCCTTTTATATGTGGAGAGACAAGGGCAAAGCTTCTTATTAGTGCGGAGTCCGTCGTGCTCAGGTCGCCCGGGGCCTCCACTCTCGTCTGGAGCACGCGGGCCAGACACTCGCCATCACTCTGAGCACACGAAGTCGCGACTAGCCTTTTGAGTGGCCCAGATCTTACTACCAGCATCATTCTCGCTGCTCGTCCTGAGAGCAGAAAATCGACAGACTTCCGCCTATACATCGATACCTACGCGCCAACCGAAGACGCCTTCTCCCGCCGACCACACCGCCAGCCGCGGCAAGCCACATCCTAAAGGGCAACCGCTGATGTGGAAGGGTAGCCGTAACCCAGCGCACTCCTCGAGCCAGCGCGCCTGGTGCGATCAATTGCGCCTGAAGTAGCGGTAAACATGAACATCGTTCAGATGAACGGCGCACAGCCGACTGAGAACGAAAGCGCACACAACAATCAGAAGAAGCCGGAGAAGCCACTGCGATTCGTCACAAATTATGGCGCACCGCATCCAAAGAGGCGGCGCATTGGAGCTGCTTGTTTGACGTGCAGGAAGAGGAAGACTGCTTGTAGTGGTAAGGCTGGAATGTTGGAAATTGTATTAGTGGAAGTATACTGATGTGTTTGTTGCGCAGGTGAGCGTCCATTTTGCGATACTTGCAAGCAGAACAAGCTTGACTGTGCGGGATACTCCAACGAGGCAGCCGCCAGCAGTGGCAAGCGGACGGAGTCTGAAAGCACAACGCGAGTGACAAATGAGCCCAAGCGATCGGCTGTGAAAGTAGGCGAGCGCAAGACAAGCAACAATCCGTCAGACTCGACAACATCCTCCACCCAACATGCATCCTCGACATCGAACCTACTGAACAATCCCGGCGAGCTTTCGCCAAAGACCCAAGTACCACTTGGTGCTACCGCCGCGCCTACGACTGCCGGCGACATGCCTGAACAGCCATTATTCTCTGGACCACGCAACCGAATGCCCTACTTCCGTTGGCTAGGACCCACTGCGATCATGCCAGGCTTCAAACAGATGGTAGTCAAAGTCAAGCGCCATGAGCGTGAGCTGACCAGATCTTCCACGGATGGCGGAGGAGCAGCTGGCATGAAATCACCATCGCTGAACAACAGTGGGACTGGAACTAGCGATCGTCGTGCGCTTTCGAGATACAATTCGACCCCAGGCACTATTGAAAGCGAGAACCGCACGCCAATCAATTTGCCATTCTACGACAACAGTGCGATGCCGCCTAGCGAACTCATCACACACCTTGGGAACACTTTCTTTGTACATCTTGGTTGCAACTATCCGTTCCTGCAACGTGAGCGCTTTCTGCGAGATCTGGAGGAGAAACAGGTTGATGCCATCCTCGTTGATGCTGTTTGCGCCTTAGCAGCCCGGTTTTCTACGCATGAGCTGCTAACACAGCAGCGAAACAGCGATGGAACGAAATTTGCGCCCGCCGAGTACGGCTCTGCATTTGGCATGCGCGCAAAGACTGCGCTCATCAATACATTCGCGGTACCGAGTGTGGCTGCGGCACAAGCTGCACTTCTCTTAGCCTACAATGAGTTTGGCGAGGCCCGCGACAGTGGGCTGTGGATGTACTTGGGCGTTGCGATTCGGCTTGCTCAGGATCTTGGTATGCAGAATCTGCAAGGATTAAAGTACAAAGGAAGGGAAGGCCCAACTCCACGACAGGTGAAGCGTCACTCGATGTGCGAGAGCGATTACGATAAGCCACGTGAGCCTTCGAATCAGCCAGACAGCTCCGTTGACCCAAGCTTGGACACCACAGGAGAACTTGCCGACCTCGTGGAACACAAAGCCGTGGAACAAGAGCGTGTGGACACCTTCTGGGCCATCTTCCTACTGGATCGTGTCGTTTCTTCGGGTACTGGAAGACGCAGCACACTCAGGGACAAGGACATCGAACTGTCTTTCCCGCCTCTCAGTGGAACTCTACACAATTCTGACTGGCCGCAGCCTTTCCCTGCACTCATACGCATCGTTCATCTGTACGGCAGAGTTGCAGATTTGCTCAACAGCATCAAACAGCCATCTGATGTCACCTCAGAAACCTCCAAGAGGCTCGCGGGCATGGAGAGCCAGGTTACCAATTTCTATCAAGGACTTTCGACGAAACTTCATTTTGATGCGATGAATTTCCAGTACTATATGAAAGCTGGAGAAGGCACCAACTTCGTTCTGCTACATTTCTGGTTCCATATGCTAATCGTTCTCTTGCACCAACCAACTCTGCTTAAAACATTTGAAGGAAGAATGTTGCAACTTTTCCCCAACAGCCAGCAGCTCAGCATGAGTTCCGCTAAGACGATTGCGGACATTCTGAGCTACTCGCAACTCATGGACGCGAAAGCAAGTCTTGGTAACCCTTTTACAACACAACCGATCTACATCGCAGCTTGCGCCTTCTTGAAAGAGACTGCCGAGCAAACAGCGTCCTCGAATGCCCATAGCCGTGCCAGCAGCCCAACTAAATCTTCAGGCGCTCGATCCAATGGTACTGGCTCTGGCAACAGCACGCCGAAGGGTAACAAAAAGTACGCTGCCTCAAGTGGGTCAATCGCAACACCATCTGGTCCACGCACACCCGCTACTGGCACGGTAGCTGACAGGAGGTCGCTCGCCAAACACACACTGCTCGCGACAGCTGCAAGCCAGCATTACCAGCTGTGCTACAAGGCCTTACAATCCCTCGAGACCTACTGGGGCGGCACAAAATATATCCTCACGGTGCTCAGTCAGAAGTTCGAGGGTGTTGGCGACCCTGTTCTGTACACTGTGGAAGAAGGTGAAAGCTCGATGGAGGCGCCAAAGCCCGATCCTTCGTTCACCACTCCTGGTTGGAGGCGTCGGTTGAGCTGGGGAAACCAGTCCACCACTGCATTTGGAAGGGATTTCCTGCAAGGCGCAGAAGGCGAACCTGGAGATCATGGAAAAGCGATTGGCTGGACTTTGACTGGCATCATGAACTCGCCATCCACTAACTTAGCGTGGCACTATCCTCGCGACGCCAATGAGCTCCCGGATAATGGTCTCCACCCATCACAACCCGGTAATGATCACAACATTGGCCACCTCTCTGCCCCGAACCAATTCAAACACGTGCGCAGCGCTTCTGGGCCTTCATCAATGGCGCCTGGGATCAAGAATGATCTGTCATCATATCCCACTTCGGGCAGCGCTGTCTCCGACGCTTCATTGCTGCTTGGCCTGAACAACCCATATTCTTCGAACATGCCCTCCCCGAGCATAATGCAACAGTACCATTCCAGCAATTCGACGCCAAACATGCACGAGCGAGCCAATGCGCAACAAAACAACGCGTATCCTCTGCCTGCACAAAACGCCACAATGGGACAGTATTCTGATATGCAGCCTTTCGGTGACATGATGATCGAGTCGCAAGACGTCGACATGAGCATGCTTGGTCTTGACATGATGCCTTGGTTCGACGCGCCTTATGGTAGCGGTCCCGACATGATGGGGCTGTTCGACACGAATGTGAACAGCGACACGAACGTAGGCGCACAGCAGCAACAGCACCTTCACAATGGAGGGAATTGAGCATTCTTCGGCCCCAGATTTGGTTCTATCAGCGAGAGATCATGAAGGATTCAAGGTTGCTCTCATGATATAAGAGGGATGTTGTCAAGATTTAGCGAGGCGTCTAGGACGGAGAAGTCGCTATCACGATATACACGATTATGACCGGTGCAAAAATTATGTACAGCATATTCAACAGCCTCCTCGAAACCCCCCTCCGCTTCTTATCTAATCATGCAGGATGACGTGACTTGGGATGCAACTCTAATCTATTCGCCTACAGTCTAGACTTCAGGCAGCCGACCTCGGCACTCCACTCATGATAACAACACAGAACAAACATCGACAGAGGATCGTCGTTCACAGCAATACTTACAAGATATCCAAACTCCAGTATATTCAATCGACCACCATGTCTACCACTGAAGCACTCCCAACCCGACCAAAGCCCCAACCAGCCTACCAAGCACAGCCTGGCTCAATCCTCCATCCAGATATACCACTCTACACCCGCATCGCCACAGCTCCGCGCAAACCCCCAACCACAACATTCACCCTCCCGCCTCGCTCTGGCAAAGCCTGGTTCGCGCCCGCAGGCTCCATCGTTCGCATCTCCACGCCAGAAGGCCCCCAAGTCGGCGATCTCAACATCTGGAACGCCGCCAACCCGCGCGAACGTTTTTGGGCTGCGCGAACGAGACAGTTACACGCTAGCCATGTCTCGACGCACGATCGACTTTGGTCTTGTCTGCCTTTCCTGAGGCCTATGGTGACGATCGTGGGAGACAGTCTGCACGATTATGGTGTCGATGAGTTTGGCGGGAGGTGCCATGACTTGCTGGGCACGCGGTGTGATCCTTATGTCAATGCGATGTTGACGGGTGATCAGTATGATTACCAATGTCATAGCAATCTCACGCGCGCTGTACTGGAGTTCGGATTAACGGAGTTCGACGTGCACGACGTTCTTAATGTGTTCCAAGTCACTGGTCTGGACGAGCAAGGGAGGTACTTCATGGAGGCGAGTCCGGCGAAGTCAGGGGATTTTATCGAGTTCTTCGCGGAGATGGATGTGTTGATGGCGTTGAGTACGTGTCCAGGTGGAGATTTGAGTCAGTGGGGTTGGGGAGAGGGTGGGAAGGAAGGAGGTGATGGTGAAGGTGCGAAGGGTATGAAAGAGTGTTGTCGGCCGTTGAAGGTGGAGGTTTTCGAGTTGGATGATGCGGAGGCACTTGAAGGGTGGGAGCAGCCGAGAGGACCTGGGTATAAGGGAAGGCATGGGTTGGGAGTGCCTGTTGGTGAAGGCCAGTGAGGTATCTCGAAGGCCCCACAGCGCAATCACTTCACATGACATCGACATGTCATCAGCTCATATGGTCAACCTGACTACTCATTCACTTGCAGCCGGTTTCACCGAGGTCAGTAGTTCATATGAGGCGCTACCAAATACTCACTAGGCTTGTCTACTGCAAGTGAACTGAACACCGATATTCATTGTGTCTCTTCACTCAATACAGAATAGGCGGACTGTCACGTGAAACTTTGACGCCCTCGGATCTCTTTAAGGGCACAAGGCGTATCCGGCTTTGCATACTTCTTCCACTACATCTCCACCGACTTCTACCAAGGAGATCACCGCAGACACAACATTGAGGACACCGCCTTCAACATGACTCCAAAGCACATTCAAACCTATCCAAACAGGCCCTCCAGGCTGTTGAACCTCAACAAATCATCCACAAAGAACAAGAAGGTGTAAGTTGGAAGATTCCAAGCCCTTTTGCTTGACTTTGGTGACTGACTGCCAGTATGTAGTGCTGTTTCAAACGCAGCTCGTTCGCCGTTTCTTCTGCTTCCTCCCGAGATACGAAGCCGTGTCTACGACTACGCCTTTGGTGGAAATGCTGTGCACATCACGGAAACCCGATTCCGCGACAACAAGATCTGCTATAGACTCGACAGGTGCCTTTGCGCGCCGGGAATTGGTCAACCACAAACGATCACTTATCAGTCATCATTGAGGACGCCGCAGCCATCCTTCCTTATAGGTTCACCCGACCCACACCATCATGACTGTACCAAGCTCGACACTCGTCAAACACCAAATTGTCACGCCATACCGTTGCCCCTTCTCCAAGTCTGTCGACAGATCTACCATGAGGCTTCCCTGAAACCCTTCTCGCAAACGACTTTTATCATCGATGGGGGATACTACGTGGCCTCGCGAACTTTCCTCGACGCTTTGGTTCCTACACAAGCTAGAGCGATCACACGCGTGCGCTTTGCTTGTCACAATGGCATATGTCCAGCCTTCGAGGTCATGCGACGCCTCAAGAAGCTGGAGATTCTCACTGTTCAGGTCATTGAGCATTTATAGGATTGGCGCGATGGGAGCGGAAGGTTCGATACTATTTTCAACTCTCTTAAAAACAACTTGAGAGGAGTGAAGGAGTTCGATTTGAAGGCGTTTCGTATTGCGATCCTCGTGGACGGGGTCGATGGAACACTAACCAGGGCCGAGCAAGACGATCTAATGGAGAGTCTGCAGCGTACAGAGAGGTCACTGCTGCGGCTCGTGGTATAGACGTCTAGCATAAGTAGACCTCACAAAAACTTTATGGAGACGACAGTAGTACGACAGAAAATATGAAATGTAATATTTGCTCTCGTATCGTTTCCGTGCGCATTGCCCGCTATCAAGATCATGTAAGCCTCAGACGGCTAAAGACAGCATGCCTAGACAACGAAGTAAGAAGAATCACATGCAAACCACCTTTACTCGGCCTCCTCACTCACTAACTCACTCACCTACTCACTCACTCAATCCATTACCTCAGTGAAAGTAAGTGCGCACGAGCACGTGTAGTCTGTGATAGTTTGACGGAACGGCACCCGTCCAGTCAGAACAATACTTCCGTGCTTCAATATCTATCCCACGAGCACCAACACTCCAAAAGAACCAAGAAATACGGGCAGTTTTCACGCCAAGGACGAAACACCACAATACCATTGCGCAAATGGCGCCCGTTGGCATACAGACGTATCCGAACAGGCCGTCCAGATTGCTGAATCTCAACAGGTCTTGCATACCGCAAAAGAGACTGTAAGAGCAGCCCTGACCATTGAGATGAACAGAACTGACATGACATGAGCAGTACAACAGCAAATGCAGAAAACTCCCGGTTCCTGAGACTGCCTCCAGAGATAAGATGCCGCATCTACGATTACGTGTTTGGCAGCAACCTGGTTCGCCTCAGATCTTACCTCCATGTCAAGCAAAGATCCAAACGCGTCGGTTACATGATATCGATGTGCGACTGCGAATACGATCATACACAACTATCCCCACGTGTTCGGGAATACGAGCATCAGATATACTTCGAGAAAGTTTGCACAGTGCCTTGTCGAGCCTGTGAAGCAAGCAATGCTCAGCAAACTTCAGCGCTTGAAGGCTTCTCTCTACCGTTGCTGCAAGTCAGTCGGCAAATCTACCACGAGGCGGCTCTTAAACCTTTCCAGCAGGCATTGTTCATCTTTGATTTTCAGGAATCCGAGGCCAAGGAAGCGGGCTATGGATTGCCGGCCTTCATGAATGCTCTGATGCCTGCTCAAGTCAAAGCAATTACTCGCTTGCGACTCTTATCTGCCAGCCCTCGTTGTATAGGTTTCGCAAAGCTATCAAGGCTTGAAGGCTTGAAACACCTGGATAGACAACTTGACTTCAGCTTCGCCACCACCGATCATGTCTCCCAAAAGCTCGAGGATTTCGCAGCTGATCCCATCGTGAGATCACTGGCCAAAATGAATCTCAAATCGAGTCGTATTGAGTTGGGACTCGATGAACCGGACTTCTACGACAGAAAATGGGCGGAGTCCCAAAGGAATACCCTCCAGTCCCCCACCATAGACGATGCCGAAGTCCTTGAAGAGGTCCTGAAGCGCACAGAAATCACACTGCTTCGACCCGTGGGCTAGCGGTCAATGGTAAAACACGCCAGTTTGGTGTTCACCAATTCCTGGACAACGGCGTTGCCATCGACATAGAACCAGCTCCTCTGAGGGATGCGAGGGACGCATATCGGAGATGGATATCGATTGGGCGAGGGCATGGTCAAGCGAAGTTCGATCCAGCGAGCAATACGATGGCGGTGTGCTCTTATTATGCTTATCGGAAGCCAACTACTTATCTTGGGTCCCAGGGGCATAGAATTGTCGAGTGACTATCTACTCTCGCACAAATATCAGTACAAATTTCAATCAATGCACCGGATGGTGTATGGTACGGAAGTATTGAAGCACTTGAACTTGCGTGACCCACAGACAGACTGTGCATATTAAGTGGGTTTCAGCTGCCTCTTAAAGCAAGTAAGCGTCTTATCCATGTCTATCAGTCTCAGTCAAGGTGCGGGACTTGAGTGATTGGGTACGATCATGCTGATGGTTGCCTGGAAATTTATCTGTTCCAAAACGCTCCTAGCCATCGCTTTTGTGCAAATCCGTCATATAGCCAGTAAGACGTCCAATTCGTGCAGCAATTCACTAGTATCGACTTCTTCCGCCTCTGAAGCCACCACCACCTCCACCACCGTGGGCACTTGGCCTCTCACCGCGTCTCCAGTCTCCAGGCGGAGGGGCAGCGCCCATAGGTCCGCGACCACCGCCGCCGTAACCTCCTCGTGGACCTCCGAACCCGCCACCGCCTCCCCTACCATATCCACCACCGTATCCGTTCTCCCTAGGTCCACCTCGTGGCGCAGCATATGGGTCCCTGCCCGCTCTTCCTGCAGGCATTGGCGCAACACGTCCGTCGGGTCCAGGAGGGTAAATGGCACAAGCAACGAAATCGCCAATCACGAATCTTGCATCGGCCAAAGTCTTGTTCGCGTCACCTTCCAGCAAATCGTTCTCTTCCAGATCCGCATCTCTGCCTCCTACAACCACCGAGCCGAGAGGCTTGTCAATCCACTTTCCCCTTCCTCCTTCGCCCATCTGAGCTCTTGTGTCCGGGAAGATCAATTTGAAATTAAGCCTCGAGCCAACTTCTACACCTGCGTCGGCCGGTAGTTCGCTCATCAGTGTTGATGTGAGTTGGCCTAATGTGCAGTCGGACCATTGGTAAAGTTCCAGGCTTGATTGTTGAATGTTTGCGGGTAGGATCTCAAAATATTCCATGCTTGCAGTAGCATCTGCTGGGGGGGCCACGGAGAACTCGAAGGGATCGAGTGTACGATTGGAGCGCCAGAATACACGAAGGAGGAAAGGTGGTGTGGACTCGCGGTCGACCTTGTCGGCGGCGGAAGGTTGGAGAGCCATGGCTGGGCTGTTTTGATGGAGGTCGGGCTTTTTTTAGGTTGATGGGTGTATTAGACCTGTATCATGTGATGTTGATGTGATTGAACCGATTGAAGTGAAGAGGAGTAATTTATGCTGCGGTAGTTTTATGGTTTGTTGCTAGACAGACGAAGCAAGAGCGTTGGAGCTTTCATGTTCTTTGCGCTCCAATGACATCGTCGCTTGGCATGACCTCACCCTTCGCGATTGTATTGCCTCTTCGGTCCTACACCATATTCCTTTGGAGGCATATACCACACATTTCACACCAAATTAGCACTGTCACGCCCATCATGGACTTCGCCTCACTAATGAAGTCGCAAATCGCGGCTTCGAAAAAGCCAGCTGATGGAGAAGGCAAAAAATATCTCAAGCGCTCCGAGATCGAGGCGCAAAGGCAAGCGGCATACCAGAAAGAGCAAGAAGATGCCGAAAGAGCACGCATCGAGAGACTCGAGAAGAAGCGCAAACGCGACGATGAAGAGGCTGCGCGCAATGCCGAGCGCGAGGAGAAGAAAGCAAGGCTGGCGGCGGAGAGCAAGAAGATCAGGGAAGCAGAAGAGGAGGCCGAAGACAGGGCTAGAAGAAAGCGCTTGGGACTACCGGAGCTTGTCAAGGAGAAAGGCGAAAGTGCAGAGCCTGGGCTCGAGGAAGGTCAGGAAGATGTGCCTGAAGAGGAATTACAGGCCAAGCTCAAGGAGATGGGCGAGCCTAGGATTCTGTTTGCGGAATCTCATATGCAAAGACTACGAAGATGGAGAAGATTGAACGAGAAAGCGTTTGCGCCGAAACTCAGCGATGGACCTATACCCACAGCTCTGGAGCTTGTCGAGGAGAAGGACATGAAGATTCCCACAGCGGTGCCAACAGATCCAGCAGAGCGAAAATTCCTCCATCGCCAACTTGCCAGCTACTTCGATCTCGTCCTACGCGAATGGCAGAATGCCCTGGCACGCCGACCACGCGAAGTCAAAGAGACATTTGCCGGCAAGCAAGCAGCCAACAACTTCATATCAGCACGGGAGAACCTACGACCTCTGATCAAGAAACTCGAAAATCCAAAAGACTTGCACGACGACATCCTCAAAGCTGTCATGGAGATTGTGCACCTGGCACAGCTGAAGAAGTACGTGCATGCCAACGACGCATATCTGAGACTCAGTATTGGCAAAGCAGCGTGGCCTATTGGTGTTACCATGGTTGGTATTCACGAGCGTAGTGCTCGAGAGAAGCTGAACGAGAACGAGAATGCGGCGCACATCATGTCCGACGAAGTCACGAGGAAGATGCTTCAAGGCATCAAGCGATGCTTGAGCTTCGCGCAGACAAGGTGGCCGCCAGAGGATTTGGGTCAGCTTATGGGTTAGTCTAAGCACTCAATTGAAGTAAGCTTAACCATGAAATGCTGTCCAAAGGCCATGGTGTTGGTTGTAGACCTCCAAATGAGACGCTGGTATGCGCTTGAAGGATTCACTCGTTACTTGAAGCACGTACTCACCTATGTGGCACATCTTAATACCGATACACGTGAGATCTTCACGTGATGCAAGTCATACGAGTGAGTCAAATGAATGCAACCGAACTCTCACGTGAAAAACATTGCTTGATTTACTTATAGCCATCCGGTTCCCAACTTGTTCCTCTCGTTTCTCGCGCCAACATCACCAACTTGTCATAACAAATCCTGGGTCTTACTTCCTCTCAGCAACCGCACATCACCCTGAACCAATTTGGACAATGGGTTCCGATACGAGGGAACTACGACCTTCGAGGTTGCTCAACATAAAAAAATCCAGTTCTGCCATGAAGAAAGTGTAAGCTTCTCTGACAACGCATCCACACAAAACTTTCCTTTCGCTAACAGGTTCACAGTACAGCTCTCAATGCTACCACATCACCCTTGCTACTACTCTCTCCGGTCATCCGGTCCCGAATCTTTGACTACGTCTTCGGGGGAAAAGTGGTTCACATCGTGAGCGGACGAGACGACCAAGACGAACGGGAGCGTCGCTACAAACTCACGATCTGCACCTGTCCCGAGGGCATCGACCACTTGCCACCTCGCTTTGGCATCCACACTCTACCAAGCTCAAGCACCGCCCAAACCGACGCGTTCTGCATGGAAACTCATACGCAGAACTGTACTGGCGCAGCTGGCCGTCGCGAGTTCGCCCTGGACGTCCTCCTTGTTTCTCGCCAAATCTACCAAGAAACGGTGCTCCGACCCTTCAGACAAACAACATTCAGCGAAATGACCGAAGGTCCTTCTTCGTTCCACGGTCTCCCGGCGTTCCTCTGTGATCTAGTTCCCGCACAAGCTCAGGCGATAAGTCATATGAGGATGGTGAGCATTGGTAGTTTCCACACGCAGGCTACCATCAAACAGCTGAAGGGTTTGCAGCATCTAGATCTACTGGTGGTTCCCTGGGCGCTGGACGATGACGACTACGACCACATGCGCATTCTCCACACATTTGCAGACCAAGCTAGCATCCGAGTTATTCGCAGGTTGCGCTCAGTGCGTATGCGGTTGAGATAAGTGTGGACTCTGGCGCTGCTGTCAGGAAGATCTTACGGCACGTGCAAGCAGGCTCTCAGGCTATTCTACAATGGCTACATGACATGGAGGTATACCTGCTGAGACCTGACGTTGACTTCCCCGTCGTAATCAAGATGTTAGACTCGGACAAAGACGCCTTCCGTGAGTATCTCGCTGCTCTTGATGAGCAACGGGACAAAGTAATGGGTGGCACGCGTGGCTACAGCATCATTTGAGGTTTTCTGTGCACTCGCTTTTATATGATCTCCCAGCGGTCACTTACGGATGAGAAACACATGGTCGTTTGCAGAATCGACGAACAACCGGCGTTGACGGAGACACTGCCTGTTGGGATGGCATCTGATCATATTTCGGCACTTAAAGTGGCTAATGGCTTTGCACTGTGGTATCAAATACTTTGACAGCGAGCTCTGTATTTTAGAAGCGTGTCAAAAGTTGGTATCGATCATCATACATATCTCACATTTATCTAACGGCGGAGAACTCAGGCGTGTATGCCAATGCGCGACCCTTTGTAAGCTCCCTCAGTGCCATGGTGGCATACTGGCTACTAGACAATTGCATCTTGAGCACTACCGCAAGCTTATCACCCTTGATCTCCGACTTTGGCTGATCGTTCTCCGGTGCCTGGCCATTCTGCTTCAGAAGCTTCTCGGCGTCAGTCTCGACAAGCTGCTCGAGCTCATCGCTGCAAGACTTGACCTCAACAGTCAGACCGCCAGGCTTCGACATCATCTTCCTGTACGAGCCAGACAGCGATGCGTCCTTCCAGTTACGACGCATCTTGTGAGGGTCGAGTCCGCCACCAACCTCAGACGCCATCAACTCCTCGTAGTACTTGCCGATGCTGTTCGTGGGGTAAATGACATCCCATCCTGGCAAAGGCAAGACAACGTCGAAGATATCGAACTTGCCGCTCTCGGCTTCCTCCTTTGTGAGTGCGCGTGCACGTGTGTACGGGTCTTCGGGTGCAGATGAGTCATCGCCTGAAGGTCGGATAACAGGCTCTCCGTCTTGGTCGACCTGAGCCTCGTCCGACTGTGCTTTGGGCTCATCCTTCTCGCCAATAATGACCAGATCGCCTTCAACCGCGCGGTCACCATAGACTTCTCTGCGCTTGCCGGCGATAATGTTCCAGATGTGGCTTTGGTACGCGTGGACGTACATAAGCCTCAGGTTGCGCTGAATGCTTGCGAGAGCGCCTTGCCAGTCCTTGTTCTGCACGAGCTCCTTGTTCCTGCCCCTTTTACCGAGGTATTGGATCATAGAGGTCTCGGCTTGGAACCTGCGAGGCAAGATCTCTAGCGCTTTCCTGCTGTTGCCGGTTTCGTTCCAGATGCGGATGGCTTCCGCGCGATCGATGTCGTCCTGAGGGACCTTGGATTCGACAGAAGGATCCTTATTAGCGGGCAACATAGCATCCGAGTATGCTAGTACACCGTTGACGGCGCCTTCAAGGTCGCCTTGTAGGATCTTTTTACCAGTTGTGTGTGTGCCAGTGCTGAATGTACCAAAGCGTTGCAGACCGTAGTAGTTGATGAAGCCCTTCTCGCCGAAGTTTCTCGCAGCCTCGTCAACGGCCTTCTGCAGAGCTTCGAAACGTTGCTCATGGTTCAGGCCCTCTTCGTTCGGAGCGTGGCAGTCACGGAGTGTGAGCAAGAATTCGTTGCCGTTCAGCTCTCCAAGCTCGAGCCCATGCTTCTTGTACTCGAAGCCGCCGACTCGCCAGCCTCGTGCAAACTTGGTCATGCCGATAATCTGCTCCTTCTTGACTCTGCATATCGACACTTTCTGCACAGTGACACCTCGCCTGTCTTTTGTGCCAGCGAATTGGAAGTTGGAGACCTTCGTCTTGAGGTTGCTTGCCATGAAGAAGAGAACTTCCATGGTGTCCTTGTTCTCTTTGTAGAGGGTGAAGTGCAAGTGTTCTCCGCCGAGATCATCCCAGGCGATCTTGCCCTTCTGCTTCGCGCCATTGTCGTTCTCTGCGCCATCTGTTCTGCGACCGTTGCTCTCGTTGCCCTTCGGCGCTGCGCGGATGCTGATAGTGCCAGGCTTGTCTTGCATGGTGAGAGTCTCGAGCTTTGACTTGAAGATCTTGCGCACAGCAACGTGGGCTTGTGTTCGCTTGGATTTGTCGGAAATAATCTCGGATTGGAGAGCATCGTGGTCGCGAGGCTTGCGATGAGGCAGTGCGACTACATCGCCGTACAGCTTGATAATGCTCTGTGTGGTCGTCGCGCCAAAGATGGATTCGAGTGTGTTGCGATCTTCCTCAGTCACAGACTCGACGGCTGCCTTTTTGGCAGCAGCTGTATCTGCAGCAGATGGCGCGGCCTCAGGCTCTACTTTCTGTCTCTTGCTTGCGCCACCCTCCTCAGTCTGCTCTCCTTCTCCCTCCTCGGCCTGTCTCTTGCGTCCATTCTCGCCATTGGCTTCCGCTCCAGCTGCGGCGTTCGCACGCTTCTGCTCTCGCGATTGCTTCTTCGCAGGCTCCGCGAGCTCTGTCAGGTGGAGGACTTGGCCGTTCGTCTCAATCTCGTTGACCAGGAAGTCGGTGTAGCGTTGCTTAACAATGCAGGAGAATCCAGGCGCCTCAGGCGACACGTATGCGGTGATTCCTACGGCGAGTTCTTGCTCTCGTTGCGCTGCCTCGGCGGCATTGGTTATTGATACCAGGTCGTGAGCAGGTGCTGCTGCAGCGGGCGCGGCATTGGCAGGCGCCGCTTCGGGCGCAGTACTGGTGGTGGGTTCAGACATTGTTAAGTCTAGAGAGTACAAAGTTATCCACTTCGTCAAAGATCTGGGCTGTCGCGAATCGTCTACAGCTATTCAAGCTTGGAGAAATAATTCGAGTTGCCAAATCTAGTTTAGCGGCGCATTCAAAATATACCGAGAGGTCGGATCAAATGCCGACTTCACTCTGTATTTGTTGAAAATACGATACATAGCATCACTATCATCTTCGTCAATCAGAGTAGTGTGTTGGCGTGCTGCGCTACTCGGCATGACCTTGTCACACCGACGTGATGGCGACGACTACTCCAATACTCAACAGCGACATATCATGACACATATCAGATGACAATACACACAGATCATGGATTGAAAGAATCGCATAGAATGGAAGATCATGTCAGTCCTATCGCACAACGCCGCAATATAATGTCTGGGCTGCGTGTCTGGGAGGGAGGACAGCAACGAAAAGCTTGACGACCTACCAGCCACCGAAAACACTATCTCACTGGAACCACGAAGTAACAGTAACTACAACGACGCTGGTAGTATCACAATGTACTGACGAGATAGATCTTAGGCCGAGTGCATGTACAGCAATATTTCTGTGGTGACTTCCCACGTTTCAGTATCGGGCGCCTTCGGTAGCACCTCATATGGCGAATATAGTGCTTGAGAGACACTCGCAGCGTTTCTGCGGCATGGACTGCTCTCAATGGTACTGACTTTGGTGCATGCGCGGACTGTGCTGATAGCAGCTCCAATGCGCATCGAGCCATTGAGATGTTTACCTGCGCACTGATCCTCGATGAAACTCTCAATGGCATATTGCTAACACTGTGAACACAGAAATTATGATTACACCGTAGTAATACATAGCAGAGTGTTTGGGCCCTGCTTAGTAAATGAGGACTCATGTTTCTTTCCGTTGGAGTTGGATAGGCTGGTGGTGCTGTCTTCTCGCCAGTCCTCATGTCCTCCTTCGAACCTTAGCGATCCACAGACACTAGATAAGGAGTGCGTCTCCCTGCCCAAGAGGTGGTTTTTCTCACATCACTTCTGATAACACCACAAGCCAGTACAACATTCACACCACCACAACACAACACAATGGCTCTCTTTCCCCTCGCTCTGCCTATCAGCGGCAACTCCAAAGCCGCTGGTACTACCACCACCACTACCACAACCACACCGGCTTCCAACGAAGCCCTCACCACCAACGCCAACGTCAATGGCGAGGGTGCTGCAGGTAGCAGCACCGACGATTTGTTCGGCGAAGACGACTTCGATGCCGAGCTGTTCGGCGAGGAAGACCCCGTCGCCGCCGACGACGACGATGACTTGGAGAGAGCTGAGTTTCTCCGTGCCACTACCCTCCGATTTCAGGAGCGCGCCGCTGGTCGCAGCGCAAGCCAGAGCACCAGCCCAGTGAGGCACGCAGCGTTTCCCAATCTGGACGGACCTGATCTTGCTGTGGCTGCCAATGGCATGACCCCAGCCGTGGCCGCTGCTGAGTCAGCACCAGCCACACCTCCTCTCCCTGCGGCACCATTGGACCCGCGACTTGACTGGCTACTGCAGGGCCCTGAGCGCGCTGTGCCTGGAAACGAGGCTCTCCGCAACAATGCGCCTGCCAATGGCGCACCTGCCAAACGTCCTCGCGGTCGTCCTCCGGGAAAAGCGCCCCCGAGACCTGTCGTGTACTACCGTTGCCGCTATGGATGCGCTGGCCACAGGAACTCTCGGGACCTTCGCAAGCACATGATGCGGGTGCACTGTCTCTTCTCGGGGGCACACAAGCGCCTGATAAAATGCGGCATTTGTGGTAGGACTGTCGACCCCGACATCAAGGAGCTTCTCTGTAATAAGCTCAATTGCAACAAGGAGCTGACCAAGGCGGAGCGTGAGCTCATCAATGTGCAAGCCCCTCGGGATGCGCAAGAAGAGGCAGATACATATGCCTACCTCCACTCCGGCCCTGAGATTCAGGACCCTTCGGACCCGACAAAAATGGTGCCATCCGGTCCTCGAAGGATGGTGATTGTCGAGGACGGGGACGACGAGGACGCTTTCAGGGCGGCTTGCATGAACGCTATGAAGCACTGGCCTGGACAAGCTCCTGTCGACCCTGCCCAGTTCAATCACGGGCTCATGACTCCCGGCGAGACGCCATCGCCGTCAAACAGCCAAGCAGTCATCGATCTCACCAGCGATGACGAGCAAGTACCTGCGACTCCCACCGCAACATACGTGGGCAAGGGCAAAGGGCGCGCCATGGACTTTCCGGTCGCCAATCTCGCTGGCAACAACACGCAGCTCCCATCGCTGCCAAAGAAGCGCGCCGGCGACTTCGAGCCTGAGGGAGAGCCTATGGCGAAGCGCACCATGCGCAATGTCTCCTACAACGAGACAGAAGCGTTCGCTGTCGCATACCCAGCTCCCGAGGAGACAGCAGCTTTCGCCTTTGCAGAGCCAGCTCCCGAGGACACCGATGTCGCCGCTCTTCTCGACAATCTGCTCGCAGATCACGAGGCTGACTTCCCTGAGGGCGATTTTGGGGATGTCCACGGCTTCGATCTTCCCCAGCAGCATCAGGGCGCTGCATTCGACTTCGGCAATTTTGCTTTCGCAGATGCCACTGAGAGCGATGCACTTGGATTCAATCCCGATGCACTTCCAAGTGCCGGCATTGACGGCGATATGCTTCTTGATTTTGATTTTTCTCTTTGAGCGGGTTCTGTTATGGGTTGGGTTCTTGCATTGCATTTGATTTTCTGCATTGCGTTTGGTTTTCTGCATCTGCTTTGGGTTTCTGCATAAGTTTTGGTTTTATGCATCAGTTTGTTGGTTCTTGGGTTTTGAAATCATCAGCATGGCTTGAGATGGTTTTGTTTTGTTGGGCTTGCATTGCATTGCATTGTTTCGCGAGCATTGCTTATTTCTTTTCTGATGAGATACCTGTACGCATTATGGTTTTCCCAGATATCTCCATTGCAACGCCTCGTCATTCTTGCCTAAGCCCTTGACCTTGATTGTCTGCTCGTCGCCAGGTACGACATCTATAGCACTGTCGTTCACCAGGATACCTTGCCTTTCCTCAAATACCAGTCCCTTTGTGGGGCGTGCGGCTTTTACTTTGATTTCGTTGCCCAGCGGTGTGACTTCGACGCCGCGATCAGAGAAATCGAGATACTTCAGCGGCTGTGGCCAGTCTGTGTCTCGCGACACGATCTCGCCGTCCACCCAGATTCGCGCCGCCAGAACGTGCGCTTCCTCTTTTGCGTTGTCGATGGTGCCTTGAAAGATTTCTGTCGTGCCGTTTGCGACGATCTTGACATCTTTCTTAAGAATAGAGGGCTTGATCTCTTCGCCTGTGGCGATGGAGATGTATCTTAGTTCCACGGTAGCGGTGATGTCTTCCGTCTTGCCGCTTGACACCCACAATTCGTAGTTGCTCGTCTTCGCTGGTCTGGCATGCACCACACTCCAGTCGTGGTGCGCACGTTTCACAGCCACGGCGATCGGCGCCAGAACTCGTCGCATCGCATAGTAAGCCGGCTTCTTACGCTGGAAGTAGTCCACGATAGACCACGAAGTCACGGGCCAGCAATCGTTCAGCTGCCAGACTAAAGCACCTCCGCAGAGCCTCTCTTGACCCCACTGCTGTCTCCAGCCACGGTACCCGAACATCAAGGCCTCCGCTTGACTCAACTGCGTCAGATGGATAAATTTCTCCAGATCGGTCTCAGTACGGAAGTTCTCGACCAGGTACGTCGCAATCCTCCGCTCATGGCCGTCGGCCTTGTTGTGGAAGTCGATCATGTGGCTTTGAGGGTATAGCTGCGAGGGATCTGTGACATAGTGCTTGATAGTATCAATGTGAGGGAAAGCTTCCATGCCGAATTCGCTGTTGAAGCGGCCGCCGAGGGTGTCGAAGATCTGGTACTTCTCTTGTGTGCCGTGCCAGACGTTCCACTGGTGCATGTCGCCGACTGTTGGGTTGCTGGACACCAGACCGTCGCCCCAAGGCGAGCCTGGGTGGTATGGCACGTGAGGAGTGTGTGCGGCCACTACATCAGGAAGCAGTTTCTCGTATATGTAGCGTGCCGGGAAGTCGGTCTTGAGCCAGTTCTCCGGGTTCTTGTCTTCGTAGTCGTACGTGAGCTTGTATTGCTCTTGCACTTGGTAGTCCTCGTTGTTGCCAGCGTAGATTGACATGCTTGGGTGATGACGAAGGCGTTTCGTCTGGCAGACGCACTCGGCTTCAATCGACTTCAAGATCTCAGGGTATGCTGGGTAGTTGCCGCAGCCAAACATGAAGTCTTGCCAGACCATGACACCTAGCTCGTCGCAGATGTCGTAGAATGCATCGTCTTCCCAGATGCCGCCTCCCCAAACGCGGATCATGACTTGGTAGCCATCTACCATCATCTGAAGCCATTTGCGGTATCTATCTTCAGATATCCTAGGGGTCTATATTTTACAAGTCAGTATAAAACACCAGACATTCTGATCCTAACACACTTACGAAGCTGTCTGCTGGGATCCAGTCGGAACCACCACAGAATACATCCACTTCGTTGACACGGAAGTAGAAAGTCTTTCCTATTTTGTCTGGTGTTTGCACAAGCTCGGTCTTCCGGAATCCGGTCCTTCTCGAAATTGAATGCAGATCATGCTCGCCATGCACGAGAGTCGCACTGACAGTGTACAACGGCTGTTCGCCATAGCCGTGTGGATACCACAGCTTCGGGTTGCTGACATGGAATTCGACTTCTGCTTTTCGTTGGTCGTTAAGTTCAGCCGATCCATTGAAGACTTCCTCTCCGTTCAAGTCCGCACTGAACTTGATCCTGTCGCCAGCAGCGCCATCAACAAATGCAGTAATCTTTCCGCTGACTTTGCTCAGGCTCGAGTCGACTTCATAGTCAATCTGCAAGTCCTCTACGCGAGCCTCGTAGGTTTCGAGACGAACCTCTTTCCAAGGTCCGCAAGTCGTAAGAATTGGACCCCAATCCCAGCCGCTGAGTCAATTAGCTATGATCGGTTCAAGTAGACGATCTACTTACAAATGATATTGCGCTTTTCGCACCGCAAGTCTAGCCATGTCACCGTTGAAACCGACCCACTTGTGCTCCGGATGAGCATCCTTGACTTTTTGCGCTTCAGCCAGCGCAGGTTTGAAGTCGAACTCCAGAACGCTTCCCTTTCCAGTCTTGAGTTTGTCTGTGACGTCCACGCGGTGATATATGAACATGTTGTCGCTTTTGAGGATTGTCTCGCCGTCGAGCTTGACGGTGGCAAATGTATCGAGGCCATCGAACGCAAGGACATGCCTAGTTCCAGCACTTGAAGTCTTGACAGCGGGCAACTCGACCTTGTAGGTCCATGACTTCTCGCCGACCCACTCGCATTCGAGCTCGTTGAAGCCTAGGAATGGGTCTTTGATCCTGTTGTTGGGCGTTAGCACAAGCTATTATCGCTGTATATCCACGAGGCGATACTTTTCATGATGCAACAAGTCCAGGTGCACATTGGTCGGCACGTGTGGTACAGACAACCACTCATCTTTGTCTGTCTGCTTGAACGACCAGCCAGACGTGAGCGATGTGTGTTCGAAAGCTTGCGCCATGATTATTTTGTTTTTTGTCATTGTGCTCAAGATTGAATTCTCCAAAAATGCAGCATATATGTGATGAAGGATCGCATTTCCGGAGAATCCTTATGGTTGTTCCGTGACGCTTTAGGCAATGGCCGGTCGTGATGATTGGTGGGTCTCAGGGCAAGAGGTGTAGGCGACGCGGGGTCAAGGGTTCGGTTGGATGATTTCCGAAGGATGAATCTGTGCCATGAAAGCAGGTGATTAACATTCATCATTAGTACTTAAATATGGAATCCAGCTGCATCAATTCCCTCTTGACATATGCCGTTCAGACTTTCGTGGGTTCGGTAAGAAAACCTGGAATTGCCATGGGACAGCGTCAGGCTCAAGATCTGATACATGCATGTATTGCAAAAGTTAGACACTATTCTTTTCATTTGCATTCAGCTGGTTCGCATCTGTTCTGACAATTTGCGTGTGTCGAGGAAGAAGAATGTATACGATTGTAATAATATTCTTAGCCACCTGCCTGTCACACGTCTGTAACCGGAGTGATCAACACATGCATTGGAACCTGGAAGCACCCAATATTAGGGTTTGGGGTTAAACTTGACGATTTTAATCTTTAGAGAGACTGAATCATTTCAGTGTACATGTATGTAGTCTTCTGATGTGTCCTTCACGCAATGAATTTCACTCCACTCGTGCTGCACATTCGACTCTAACTGCGATGACTACACTTCAATGCTGAGTGGGTGTATAATCATTTGGTGTGATCCCAACTCCCTTCTCGCTTCAATAGTGTCTTTTTCTGAGAATCTAGAGTACTAAAATAAGAAGAACCACTTTCCTTATGATACAGCAAGACTATCGCTGGCTATACCACTCGATACAGATAGAAAGAAGCCTGATAATGCTGCCCTCATGTCCCATCTATCAGATTCGCATGTACCAAACAAAATTGTCAGCTAACGAATCTGTATGGATTTACCGATGATTCTGCGCTCGTTCTCCTGAAAAAATATGCGCAAAGGCAACTCAGCACCCGATCAGCATGACCATGATGGAGGTATTTGCAATCAACTCACCGCCACAGTTCAAAATACCCACAAATAGCATGCTGTAACTCCAGACCGGCAGCACAAGCATGAGGCTGGCTGCGTCTGACGTCCTGGCCAGCAGAGGAAATTAAAGATCTGCAATTAGTGAGCTGAGGATTGCCACCCCAGTATATCGTGTGCGTCGAAGGCAGCTGTCAAAGCCAATACAACCAGACCAGTGGGTATGGCATGGATCTTCAGGGAGGCGATGATCAGACGTGAGCTGGCAAAGTGCCGTGAAGAGAAGGCCGTGCCATGGGCATGTGAAACATGCAGTTGCCGTAAGTAAGCGGTCGGATCATTGTAAGCTACCTTGTACATGTCATTGCCCCTTTTGTTATTTCCCAAGTGAAGGCGAATACACGTGCTGAAACGTGCTAGATCTTGTCAACGGGCTGGTGCGCAAGCACAGATCGATCGTCCCGCCCGCTCTTGCCGGCAGATCTTCACAACTTTCCTGGACAGCGATCTTTAACCCGTCGTGTACTTGCA
>Ga0265797_10002280_pt1 | contig 32523 bp, 24 predicted proteins | sample P2T30metagenome_FD_192433 | JGI IMG/M metagenome (GOLD analysis project Ga0265797, IMG submission 192433) | Plant litter microbial communities from East Loma Ridge, Irvine, California - P2 T30 | ecosystem: Environmental > Terrestrial > Plant litter > Unclassified | place: USA: California... | reverse complement strand
ATCTGGGAATCCCGCCTGTTGTATGTTTTTTTTGGCATCTTTCCTTCTACTGCCCATCCTGTACTCGACGAAAACCACATGGTAAGCCTATGTTAGGCGTAACTCAGCAATATATATGTATGAGTGACATGGTTAATGGGATACGGAGCTGACTCGTTCAAAGATAAAGAAAAGAGGACCTGTCTATGATCCTGCGAATTTCCAGTTTGAGTATCGCTCACTCCCAGGTGTGCATGTACATCGCATCTGCCTTAAGACTGCCTCCACATCTTGTAGATGTCGCCGGTTGCTAGGGTTGCTGATGTTGTCAATAAGGCTGACAGAATAGTTACCTCCCTCTCTTGAGAGATCAATCTCTGGATACTCGTAGTGGCTCCCTCGCATTTTGACCGCGCTTCGCATGTCGACTTGCGAATCATGCCACCTTAAATCGACATCTGTCCATTGGGATCCACGACGACCCCGTCTGTGCCGAGCCGCCTCTGATTTGAGCCAAGCAGTGAAGGTTTCTGAGGGTCTTGGAAGCTTGCCAGCCGTTTCTGGTGGGAACAATGACATGGCTGGCCCTCGATCCACGGAAACTTGGCTCTTGTCTGGTAAGCGGATTATAACCTTTTCGCCATCATCTACGGCGCTGAAGCTCGGGTCGCTCGGGAGGGGTAGTGGCCACCCGAAGTCTGTATATTTGCTTAATTGAGTCGATGTCGTCCCAGCGTGAGTATTTTTTGCGGACATCGATAGCCACGTGGTGTACTCGTGTGGAGAGCTTCTAGACCCATTGGTTGCCCCGACAGAGTATAGATAGCTCAGTAATGCTCGCAGTCGGAGTTTCCAGAGTTTCGTCGCGACACTTCCAGCCCGCAGAATTTTCGGTGGCACTATGTTGTACCTGCTAACGCAGAGGTCGAACGCCGTTTTCCCATCAGCGACAGATGGGTGAGGGCTGGTCTCGAGACATACGTTTGCGCCATTGGCGACGAGGACTTCGACTATTTCAAGCTGACCAAAGATGGTGGCGCAGTGGATTGGGGCCATGCCTTCCTCGAGTCTGTCGCAGCGTTCCGGAAAGATCTTGACCAGCAGTTTCATCATCTTCTTGTCTAGCAAGCGATCGGATTGACGAAGGGCCATAGGAGTATGAAAGAGGATATACCACGCTGGAATCGACTTTCCTGTCTCATCAATGAAGTAGAAGAAAGCTGAGTTATTCGCTGCGATCCATTGAAGTGACTCGAGGAGCAAGGGATCCCGCTTTACAACCCACTGCTGCAGGATCTGTGCGACAAAAGTCACGCCAGTGCACTGTGACTCCCACAGGCTGTCACACTGTTGCATGCTGTAATGCCGGTAAAGTTCCTCAGCATTCGCGGTTCTTCCACTGACAAGAGCTCTTGCAAGCGCTGACCACAGAACACCAGATTTCGGGCGGAGGTACTCGTGTGTTGGATCAGCACCATGATGGAGCAAGGTTCTTGAAAAACGCACATCCGGATGCCTGGCAGCGATCTGGAGCGCAGTCATGCCATTGTGGTGTGGTTTCAACGCGTCGAGGAGGTCTGGGTTGCCATCAGTGTGGTGGAAAATTACTCGAAAGCACATAAGCGCGTCTTGCACGATTGCAAGCCGGAGTATGCCATCGAGGTTCTGGCCAGAGAGTCTGGTACCGGTCAACAAAAGGTTCAACACTGTGACATCGTCTTGCTCCAAGGCATGTTTCAGAGCCAGATCCTCATGTAGCTCTGGAATCTGGCGGAAAGTAGCACGTAAATTGAGTAAAAGTCCCACCATGACCCGCTTTGCTATTGTTGCATAACCCATGTTGTTCGAAATTCTGCAGATAACAACCGGGCTCGTTTCCGTCATGACGATATCAAGAAGATCATCGTAGTCCAGCCTTCCGTGGATTGTATCATTACTCAGCGCCGCAGAGAATTCTTCGTAGCTGAGAATGCCCTCACGATCTAGCTGGGTCGATCGTCTCTTTGATCTGAGCCAAGCGATGCACGGCGACAAATGTGGCTTTCGTTCGGCAAGAGTCCACATAGCGTACAGAGTGCGCGGATCGTGCATAATAGCGGCCATCGACAATACCATGTTGTCGTGGAAAATCGGCACATCATGCTCCTCATGCAGGCTCAAAATTGCGATTACCAGCTGTACCATTCCCCTTCTGATAGCGCAGCAAAGCACCGAGCCATCCACGGGATCGTCGCCTGTCATGTGACACGGCAGATCGAGTTTCGCTCCTCTAGAGAACATAAGAGGTGCCAGTCTAGCAGCGTCATTGTCCTCGAGGAAGATGAGGTAGTACATCAAGCCGAAGTCGTTTTCACCAATAAGAGTGAAGTCCTCATCGCTGTCAAGTAGAGAGCGAGCAAGCGCGACATTGCCATGTGTGAGTGCTCTCCGCATAGTCAATGGGCCTTGTTGCACAGGCTTTGCCGCGAGCCAGGCCTTGACACTATCGATTCCATATCGACTTGAAATGATCTGAGGTGTTTCCTTCCATTGTATGACGTTCATGACTTGCCGGTACATGTTGGGAGACCTCTCTTTGAGAACTTCCAGACCTTTGCAACCGACGGCTGATGTGTATCTGCCTGGGTCAACCAAGATTCCTGCTGCAGCTAGAACCTCTCCGATCCCGACGTCGTGTTCTTTGGAAGCCGACGACCCATGTACGATTGATACCATCGACAGGGCATTGCAGTTTCCGCTGAGTGCAGCGACTTGTAACCACTGCAATGCTGCGGCTTCGTCTGGCAAAGTACCAAGCCTGTGGTAATAACAATGCGCTACAAGAAAGGCAAGCCGAGAGAGGTGGCGGATGACGACTCCATGCATCTTCTCGATTGTGCTGGCGTGAAGTGTGAGTGTGGATATCAGCATGGCCAAAAATGTTTCTCCACTCATTGATCCCATGGCTGGACCACAGGCCTCTGGCATCTTGAGCGTTGGTAGCGACAGTATGCATTCAAATCCCTGTAGCTCGGCGACAGCCATGTCGAACCAAAGTTTGTGAAACGATTCTGATCTTTGGGTGTAGGGAGCTCCCCAGACTTTGAATCGTTTGTGCTGAGTGACTTGAGGTACATCATCGGTAGCCCAAGTGGTTGAGATTGAACAATCCCTGTTCTCTTTTGTTAGTAAAGTGATCATTGATCGGAGTCTCCAATATACAACCTGTGCGGCAATGAGTTGCGATCACTCAGGCCTTGAATATGAGTGTTCAAGATACATGCAATAGAGTTGCGCTCAGCTGCATCTCGATGTAACGTTTCGCAAATGATGTTGCGAATTAGCTGAGATACGTCCTCGTCACGGCAACGTAACCACTGGCAGCAGAGTTGAGTGACACTGTGCTCGCTGCTGTCAGGTTGTGACTTAATCAGCAGGAAAAAGTCACGCTCTTCCTCGGTCTCCAAGTTGAGTTCAAGCATGAACTCTAAAATGCAGGAAGAAGATCTGGGCCCGAGAAGCTGTTCCGGACGAGACCAAACGCTGGCAACGATCAAGCCATACGCATAGGAATCGGCTTTCTGCCAATCACAAATGTGATCGAGGTATGCAACTTCAGGAGCACACCAAGCCGCAGTCGCAAGCACAGGGCCACCCTGAGAAGTCTCGGTGTTGCAGGATGGCGCAACACCCGAACCGCCAAAGTCTGTGATTTTGGCAACGACTTGCCGCACTTCATGCTGGAAGAGAACGACGTTAGCGGGCTTGAGATCGCCATGGACGAAGCCGCATGCGTGGATGGCCGCTAGCCCCAGGGCCATATCTACGGTGATATGCATCTTTTGTGGAAATGAGAGGCCGTAGCCTTCGCCAACCAGTATCTCCTCCAACGATCCAAAGTCCGCAAGTTCCAGTGCCAGAGCTGGTATGGGTGAGTCGCCCAGCCAGCCCACGAACAAAAGGTGGCAGATGTTTTCGTGAGCCCTTAGCCTAGGGATGCTCAGCATCTCGAGTTCTCTGAGAAAAGATTGGCAAGTTGTCCTACGGCTTGCGGTCTCGTCTGTTGGTCTCTCCTTGCCGTAGGCGACGTGGAATTGTTTCAGAGCAACGAGAGTACCAGACTCAAGCACCTTTTCCACGTTCAGTGGTATGTCCCGGGTCGTTACATGCTGTATTACTGAGCAGCTATGTCCAGTACCTAGGGGATGCAAGTTATGGCGAGTGTTATGGTTCTCTGTCGAAATCACGCCAAAGTTGTGTAGATCGACGCACGGAATGTCGAACTCGACCAGAAAATCGTGTATATCGAAATATGGAATGTTGATGCGTTCTTCGATCTTCAGAAGTTGCTGGCTGATGCCCAAGGGAATCGTCAGCCTTACTTCTTGTTTCGCGTTGCCGTCATCTTCCTTGTCATGCACTGGAAGCTCTGTGGCCTGGACCAATGCCAACTGCCGTTCAGATGCAACTATATCGGGGTCACTGGACTTGGAGGGTTATCAGTAGATTGCATGGCCCTGTGCGATAAGTAGAGCCACAATTATATACCCTCGCTGGTTTCCGGTAGAACTGGCGCTGAGCTCGCTGCATCTTGGCTTGAGAAAGTCTTTACTGGTGGAACTGAATAAGTATCGGAAATTGGGATGGGCCTAAGCCATATTTGAATGAATCTGAAGTAGAGAGCTGTAAGCCTTCGCGCAGATAAATTTCCACCACTTTGCAAGACTAAGAAGCTTCCATCTTAATATGCTGACCACCCCCGGGACCAATCAGCCACACGGCTTTGGCCTGGTCGTGCCTTTTCAGCCCGTAAACGCCACATTGCCAGCGCATACACAAGCGTGATGCAGCGCCCGCACTGCTGCCTGGTGTACTTATCGTGGGACCACACCACTAGAGTTGACCGGTATGCGACGAAAAAAAGGCTCAAAGACGTTACAGGGGCTCCTCTCTACGTTTCAACGTGCACCACCACCATCGACTTTAGCCACAAGCCACGCAACATGCCCTTCGCTGGTGACGATGCAGTAGCGGTATTGGGGCTGATGGCGGCGTTCAAGGGGGCAATAGATGGTTATTTGCTCATCGAAAGCTTTTTCGACAAGGACAACAAGTCCTGGGATCTTGCCGTGGAATATCACATACAGAAACTGCTCTTGGAGAATTGGAGAGACTTCCAGAACATCAACGCTCCGGATTGGAAAAATTGCCGACTTTCCAACGCGAATACCAAAGACCAGAAAATCGTCTTGCACATCCTTGCTCGGATAACGACACTCAACAAGGAAGCTGAGCGTTTCATTAAAAAGCACCTTGATACGAACCTGCTCGCAGACTTTACGTCTGAAAGCGGCCAATCTGGGGCTTCTGGGCCGGAATCGCTCAATTCGGCTGCAGTGAACAACTTCGCCTCGCAACAGATGCAAGCGAAGCAAAAGGGCCGGATGTCATGGTCTATCAAGGACAAAGCGAAGTTCAACGAAATAGTGCAGCAGCTGCGCCACTACAACCGAGACCTCACGGACTTGTTCAGCCGAAGAGATGCTCAGTTGTTCGACTCAGTCCTTCCTTCGCAGATGCTTGCTGGATTGAATGACGAAGAAGCCATCAAGAAACTGCGGGAGCAAGAGAGCGATCGCGTACTTCTACGACACGCGGCTAGTTTGAAGCTGATGCAACAAGGCCTTTCTCGGGTGCCCGCAGCTCAAATCATCCAAGAAGAAGAGATAACACCGCGGCTCTCAGGTATAGGTCAAAGCCGCAAGTCTCTGGGCGTCCGGAACTTCAAGAACATATGGATCGAATGGAGGCTCATCTCAAACCAGATGAGTGACAGTCAGCGGTCTCTGGTGCGGGACCGGCAACACAATCTCAGCGGTATTCTTTCATCCGTCACGGATGCATCGTTGCGCATACCCCAGCACGAAGGGGTCATTGAGGTCGATGAGATCTCCGGCAGCGACACTCAGACTTGGATTGGATTTGTCAACGCAGTACCGAGAGACTGCACGGCCAAAGTGCCCGAGTCCCTCTACCACATCATCGCAGCCTGCGCGGAGCCACCGCTGGGCGAGAAGTTCAGACTTGTGGCAGAGCTTGCAAAGTCATTGTCAATTTTTCACAGTGCAAGCTGGCTGCACAAAGCGTTCCGAAGTGACAACGTGATCTTCTTTGAGGGGGAAGCAGTTGAGGCTATCCAATACCCAAGCATCACGAATCCATTCATTACCGGCTTTGGCGTTGCGCGACCGGACCTGGGTGTTTCCATTGAGACAAAGCCTACTGGCAAAGGGGCTTTCGACCATTACTACCATCCAGGCGCGCAAAATGGCGCTACCAAGGCATTTGACTGGTACAGCTTTGGAATCATTATGCTAGAGATCGCGCATTGGAAGCTTGTTCCTGTCATGATCGAGGAGCAAAACATTGCAGCGGAGTTGCGGCAAGACCTTGCAGGCATCCAGAAGATATGTCAAGATTCAGTGGAGTTTCTACCCGCAATCACGGGTTCCAGGTTCAGTAAGGTCGTAGGCATTTGCCTGGGGGCCAAGCTGGCGGCGGTTGATGATGGCGAGATGGCCAGGCTCGTAGCCACAGAGATTGTTCAAGTCCTTGAAAGGTTGTGGGCTTGACCCATGTTACGGACCGCGAAGCGGTAGCTTCGGGATTGGCTGCGGAGCATCTACAGGATGCATGCAGCTCACTCACGTGACAGTGAGCAGACACTTCACGTGATCGTGAGCAGGTCACGCACGTGACCTCGACACTCACGACGCTCACGAGTGAGCAGGGTGAGTATCACCCAGGGGCGAGTGATCAGAGTGATCATTCCACGAGTCTCCTTGGTATATAGGATAGTTGGAGTTCCATCTTTCATAGGAGCCCCGTGCTCAACTTAAGTAACGCAATTGGAGCCATTGTTCACCACGCAACTTGATCAGTTTGCTACTCAGACCTTCTTCCTTACCCTGAAACCCTTAGTACCTCGTTCTACGTTCCGCCCCGAGTACACCCCATTACAACCCAGCCATGTGTACGCACAATCAGCTCTGATGCTCAAATTCACGGTATTTTGGTTCGAGGCCGTCTGAGCCAGCTCGTCGCTCTCGTGAGACCAACAGCACGTGTCGTCTCAACTTTTGCATTGATTGCATTGTGTCCATATGCTTGCTATTGTACTGATTTCGTAGGAAACTCAGGTCCAGCGTCCAAGTCCAAGTGCGGGCATTGACTAGGCCAATTACTTAGGTACGCTGCAGAAAATCGTATCCGTCCAAGCTCATCAAGTTCCTAAGTTCCAAAATGTCAGAGGATCCTACTTGTCTTGACACGACGACGTAGGAAGACCAACCTGCTTCATAGGGTTACTCCATCGCGTCCAAAATCCTTCCTGTAGACGTAAATTACATTCAAACACTGGTAACAATGATGAGTGAGTGACGTTCAAATGCCATACCAACCAGAAAGACAGGGAATGATAGTTGTCCATCACCTCTGAATTGTCCAATAGCAATGTTGTCAGGTGTACAGATAGACTTTCGTGCCATGCCATAGCTTTCATTCTCCGCACGATCGGCACATCCTCAGCTCTGCGCTCTTCACCTTTCCCAATTTCCAGGTTCGTGCTGGACAGGATTGTTTGGGTTGAAAGGGTCCAAATTGGCCGACAAAATACCATGGTATCGCGGAGATTTATTTTTGGGTTTCTGACAGCCAATTGCTTACCAGCGTGGAGATGCATCAGGATCAAGGTATCTGTGGCATGATCCTGGAATCACGTGTTTTGCAGGTCAAGATTGGATGAAGCCCCGCAGCTCATCGCCTTACCATTTACGTGATTTTGACGCGTACAAATGGTTCGAGAGCGAGCGAGGTGCAGGAGGCGATCTCTATAGGTTCTTGCGTGCCGTGTGTTCTAGCTTTCGCTCGATCGCTTCCATTCCCGCATTACCAGCTTGGCATTGCACCGATGCAGTGGCAGGCAGGCTTGAGTTGAGGACTGTCGGCTAAACAAGACACTTTTGTTTTTTATTTTCCTTGCCGCGGCAGCGTTTGCGATGGAACGAGTCGGCTTCGACTCCGTGACTGCATATCAGATTCGCTCTGACTATTGTGCGCGAAGCGCCGCACTCTATCTTGTTAACAACGAGTGTTTGACATAATGCGATGTGCGATCGGCGAGAAAACCATTGTGATGAAAGCGAAGGTTCAATTCAATATGTTGTCTTACACACGTCTGTTCAATATGTACAAGCCGGGTCAGTCGCCGAGCAAAGACACTCTACTCTGCTAGATCTAAGCACTGCCAAGCACCTTTTCGGCAGCGCTGACTGTTTAGGAGCCGAACCGTTAGCAATAATTCCGTAGCATGATTTCTAGAGTGTTGTTGGGCGCGGCAGTTCAGAAGCGTGGAGGCGAACGACATACCATCGAGACCGGTGTTGTCAGGCTCAACGAAAGCCTTGGTCACCTTGCCGTTCTCGACAACAAGGGCGTAGCGCTTGCTACGGGCGTTGCCAAAGATGGCAGCACCATCGAAGGACAGGTCAAGAGCAGAGGTGAGCTCACTGTGAGGGTCGGCAAGGAAGCGGATGCCAGACTTGCCGGTGGGGTCGAGGGTGGTTCCCCATGCACCCATGCTGGAAGTGCGTTAGCATCGAACACGTAGCGGCCGTATGGCGAAGTTCGTGGCTTGAAGAAGGTCGATAGATCGAGGCGTGATCAAGCAATTGCAGGGATATCAATCAGCCTTCAACAAGAGATGGCCGCTTGGCGATACGATGATGTGTAGCAAGGACGAGGGCCCGAGTCCGATATGCCCGTCAATGGCTTGGCAGGTGGAAAGGTGAGGTCCAGAGGCCAGAAGTCGGCACATAGGTCGAGGCGTGACCAAGCAATGGCAGAGATACCGATCTGACTTTGAGGAGAGATGGCTTGGCGATGGGCCGTGGCGCTGGGAGGAACAAGGGTGCAAGTGTAACTGTGGGTGGGGACATGGTTTGGGGAATGGAGAAGAATGTGGGTGAAGGGCGTCGGGAACTTACACAAATGGGTCGTTGACAGAGACGACAAACACCTTACCGGCGTTCTTCAGCGCCGGGTGGTTGATGTAGCCGGGCACGTGGGAGCTGGAGCACGCCGGGCCTGTGGGTCGGAAGGATCACTTGTCAGCTACAGGCACAGGTACATGGCGGCGAACCATGGTTGCGGGAACATTTGGAAGCGTACTGAAGGCAGCTGGGACACCGACGATAACACCCTTGCCCTGAAGCTCCTTGGCGATGTTGACCTTGTTGCCAGGCGAGGTCTCGACGAGGTCGATGCTGGGGATGGAGTCGCCAACCTGAACACTGGCGCGTGCGGTTGACTGGAAGCCGCGGGCTGCGCCGAAGGCACGAGGAGCGAGTGACACGAAACGGCGGGTGGCAAACATGATGATGGCTTTTGGAGATATCTTCCGGCAACGTGGTAGTGGAAAGTAATGGTAGTCAATGGTGTACGGAATGGTCGCGATTGGGCTAAGAGATGTAGCTTGCGCTCTCGGAGGTGCTAGCTCAGCTGGAGTTGCCATTTACGGTTAGCTGCATGGCAGATCCCGTCACGTCAACATGGACGTCAAAGGCCTCGCCCCAAGGCGGCCTTCAGCTGCGGTGTCAGACAGAGTTTGTGACAACGTGAACGAAGGCAGCAGGATAGTATAACCTCGAAATCTATAACGTCGCCGGAATTACTGGTAGGCCTTGCTCAAGCCACCTCGGCTGATATATTGCTCTTCGCTACAGCGTACCAGACTACTGCAGCACGAGTAGCAGGAGCGCAGGAAAATGTGCTACCACATGCACTTCCTGGCCAATAGCAGCGATGATGATTTCCAGCTCTCGAATGGGCCATATGCGTCACGCTATCGCATAATAATAGACTGCCGGCGAGAGGATGTCTTTTTTTGTGCGAAAAATCCCAGCCGCGACATGATCAGCATCGGCTGGCGCCGATATCTGATGTCGGGGGACTGGCTGTCCAATCACAACGCGGTGATCATCGCAACAGAGAGGGCGTATGCCTGCACCTCGTCCGCCTTGAGAATCGCTACCTGCATGCTGGGACGGGTGGCTGCGGGAGATCACTGCCTCGTAGCGAAGTCCCAAGTTACGAGGTGCTGTCACTAAACAGCGGTTAACAAGTTGGGTCGTGGCGTTGACTTCTCGCGTGGGAGAGTGTAAGTGCGGCGGTACCAGGGCTTGGGAAACTTCGATCGCAAGCCATCTCAGCCAGCCCTCGCCTGTGGGCTGCCGGCGAGGGCGAGCGAGGGTAGAGACTCGTTCGCGCAGTCGAAAACGCGGCAGTAGCACGGTTCTCAGCACAAAGGCAAATTACAATGCGGCAGCTGACCGGAAGTTCTGAGCTGTGCTGTACCTGCAGAGCTGCCCGCCCCGTCGGAGAAATGAACCGCTCAAGGATGAACACTCAATACACGGGAGGCGCAGAGATCGGCGAGTATAATGATTCACGGATCTCATGCGGCAGAGCGACACAATAGCAAACAGAATTGTGGAAATCTGTGCCGATCCATGGACGAATACAAGTCCGATGCGTTCGGTACAGACGCGAAAGAAAATATAAAGTCTGGCACGGCTTTAGAGGGGCAAAAGGCGGTGCAAAAGCATACAGACACGCCAAGCTCGAGTGTCGCCGTTGTGGGAGGTGTCAAGGTTTTGGGGTTGGTACTGCGAGGCCCTGGAAAGGAAACAGCCGATGCACATCAGCTGCAAGAGGATAGCGTGCGAGCGTGGCTGCGTGGGTAGCAGTAGCTTGGTAGGGTATGCCGCATGTGCGCGCCCTTAGTTTCTTCGGTACGCCGCCCGCAGCACAGAGAGAGAGAGAGGGAGGGAGAGCGGGCAGCGAAACAGGAGAGGAGAGAGGAGAGGGCACAGAGCGTTGACGGCATAGGCATGGCATGGGGTGTAGCCTTGGTCGGTCCCCTTGGTCGGCTTGCCGGGTCTCTTCATCTTCGCACGCTCAGGCCCTCTCCCGTCGCCGTCGTCGTTGCATTTGTTCCTGCGATCTAGACGCCTGCCTGCCCTGCTGCTGCTTGCTGCTCCCCACGTTCATCTGTGCTGTTGTTCTTCACGCGAGAGAGACCCCATATACCGGCGCCCAGTGCACATCCCAACTGTGAATTGCGCAGATCCGATCCCCCTCGCCCTCATCCTCGAGCTCCCCCTGCTGCTGCTGTGTGTCGCACGCGGCTATATCGGGCTCTCATTCCATCCGCCAGCGTGGGAAGGTTAAGCCATCAGCCACCTGCCACCGCCCGCCGACTCCTCTCTATTCGCGCGCTTCGCTTCCCTGAACCTGGTCGCCGCTGTCTCAACCTCATCTCTGCCCGCCGCAGTGCGCCCATTCGACCCAAAAACCCGCCAGCACGCTGTACCGCCAGTCTCTGCAGGAGCCAGCCTATTGTTCCGCCCCTGCTGCCCTGCTCCCCCCAAAACGCCCTCGCGGATTCAATCTGACGGCGCGCCTATTTGTGGGACGGACGCACATGACATAACGGCCGTGTCGCGCTTCCCTCTATCATCACTGCCCGGCCGTCCAGAGCGTGTGTGCAGCTACCACGACCTCGACTCGCACACCCTTATAGATTTCGCACGGCGCGAGACCACGACTGCGCCGCGCAACAGCCGCAAACATGGACGGAAACTCTGCTCAAGCAGCGAACAGCTCCAGCGACTTTGTAAGTGTACCTGCCTGCACTGCGCAGCCTTGTTTCTCCTGCTAACAGCACCAGGTTCGCAAACTATACAAGTAAGCAACTTTGATGCGATCGCGCCCGCGCGCATGCTCACAATGACCTCACAGGATGCTGGAGAATCCGCAAGACGAGAGCGTAGTACGCTGGGGTAACGAAGGAGACAGCTTCGTAGTGCTGGAGGTAAGGACACAGAATCGTGCAGTGCACAGCGCGCATGAGCAACTGAAAGCGCATTCGCTAAAACTTGTTCACAGAACGAGAAATTCACAAAACACATCCTGCCGAAACACTTCAAGCACAGCAACTTCGCGAGTTTCGTGCGCCAGCTTAACAAGTACGACTTCCACAAAGTGCGACACAACAATGAGGAGGGCGGCACCTCCCCATACGGCGTCGGAGTAAGATTGCTACAACACTGTTTTTTGCGAGGTGTATCGCTGACCATGATAGGCTTGGGAGTTCAAACATCCTGACTTCAAAATGAACAACAAGGATGCGCTCGACAACATCAGACGAAAGGCGCCAGCTCCTAGGAAGCCCAATGTCATGCCCGAAGACATTGTTCCCACACAGCAGATGGATCTCTTCAACACACAGCTTGTCGCGACTCAACAACAATTGCAGGCGCTACAAGAGCGATATAACGAACTGAGTGTGCATCACACCATGCTGTTACAGGAGTTGATTGGTGTTCAAAAGACTGTCGTTAACCACGAGCACGTCATGGGATATGTGATGAACTTCCTGAACTCTGTCGACGCCCAAAGGCGGCGAGAAAGCCGCACTGGTGTCACATTCGCGCAGCCATCTACCAACGGCGCAACAAACGGCGTCGCTTCGGATGAGCCAAATCAGAAGCTTCAACTAGCCCCAGCAGCGGAAGAAGATGTACCAGCATCACCTTTGCAGCATGCTTCCAAGCTGCTGAGTGAGGTGAATGCCGACCACATGCTCAACAGCAACAAACTGGAGCAACTCAACGAACATCACATGCGCACGAATGCCTCATACTCGACGCCTCCTCCCATTAACGGGACTAGATCGTCAAGCAGAGGCGCACCGCCGCACTCCGCAACATCTTCGACATCGATGTCGTACGGCGACCTTGACAATGTGGTATACCCGATCGGACACTCAAACGGCATTGATCCAATGTACAGCGGCCACATTCACAACATCCCATATGTCGAGCCTCCGATGAAGGTTTCCACTCCCGTACTCACACAGACCGAAGGCCGGAAGAAGAGTTCCGCGATTGATCCTGGCTGGGTCCGACAACCCCAAATTTTGCTCGTGGAAGACGATCAGACCTGCAGGCGCATTGGCGGCAAATTCTTGTACGCGTTCCAGTGTCATGTAGATAGCGCCCTGGATGGTCTGGAAGCGGTCAACAAGCTGAACGCCGGCTCGAAGTACGACTTGGTTCTTATGGATATCATCATGCCGAATCTGGACGGCGTCTCGGCCACGCACCTCATACGCCAATTCGACCACACGCCAATCATTGCAATGACCTCGAATATTCGCAGCGACGACATTGCAATGTACTTCCAGCACGGTAAGCACTTGTAATCTCTTGAATTTGTGTAATCCCTACTGACAATGTTAGGAATGAACGATGTGCTCCCTAAACCCTTTACGAAGGAAGGACTTCTTAGCATGCTCGAGAAACACCTCGGCCACCTCAAGAAGCACCCCGCGCAGCCACTCGACATGAACCCTGTTCAAAACAGTGCTACTGCGAAACGCAGTTACAGAAGCGACGACTCACCAGCAACTTCCCCTGCCACAGTTAGCAACTGGAACTCCCCTGGACCAGTCGGTGCCTCTCCCTCAGCCAGTGGCCCAGCAGAAGACCCATACATGCACCCTGCACAACAGAACAACACAGGCCCTGGCCATGCGCCTTACGTGATGCCGCCTCAAGCTGGTATGCCGCCACCACCAGTCCAAGCCCCGATGTATGGAGGCGCTTCGCTCCCGCCTGGCGGACTAGGTCCACGACCAATGGTACAGCAGCAGCACAGGAGAGGAATATCAGAGATTTCTGGCGGGCCTCCAGATATGGGCGACGCGAAAAGACAACAATTATATGGCGGTGTTGCTCCCAACCCACACATGCAGCACCTCTCAGCGACAAACGGAATGCAACATTTGATGCAACCACAACCCGGACAAGGCATGCCCCGGCCTCGATGATTGAAGACCATGATCTCTCACAATCTCAAACTTGGAAATTTGAAAAAAGAGGAAAAAAAAAGAAAAAATCTCCGCCAAACTTCCGAAGTGTGTACATAATGTGTTGTATATAAAGGTCACGATATGCACGGCAGAAAGAGAGAGAGGTGCGCGGCTGGTGCTACAACGTGCTCGGCTCGCCAGAGCATTTGTACAATGCGCACGAGCGCAGCTTGGCTGTCACTCATAAGAAGTCGAAACCATCTTGCATGGGAACAAGAAGTGTTGGAGCGAGGGGAGGAGCTCGACGCTCTACGATCTTTTCTTTATTTCTCTTCAATGTCACCGAACTGGGGGGATTTTTCCAATCGATCTTCTTTCTATATACACACGAGCTAGTCAGGGCAAAGAGGCACCCGAATTGGCCAATTTTCTTTTATATTTCTGTTCTGTACGCAAGATTTTGATCTTGGTTTCTTCGAGGGCGACATGCGGAAAGAGGCGTATACGTACTCGAATTCAATTTTTACATTCTACTATTTTGAACCTGGATGTGTCTTCTCGCGTTTCTCCATGCGTGCTTCGCTCATTGCGATCACAGCGGATAGCATGTATTTGGCTCTTCTGATGCATACACAGTCGCAGCGGTGATGATTCGAGCTGTGTGACTTCTGTTATTCTAACCACAAAGAAACATCTTGGGCTATATGATCTTCGTATACATAGACCTAAAAACCTGTGCATGTTCCCGTGTCTCAAAGGAGAACATGGAGTATTAATGTACACACGTGCACACGAAAGGGGTCTGGAACGCCACGTGGAAACCCGCACGTGCCGTCGCGCGCGTGTGAAGGTCACTCTCACTTGTGACCTCATCCTGTTACGAACATCTTAACAGAAGTTCCACTGAGAGTAATAACAACAATGTGCCAGTCAACCACATGCAGCACCTGTCGTAAGTCCTTCTCCAAACATTCAAAGCAATGTCCTCCGAAGCCACCACCTTTCTGGAGCGCCCAATCCCACCACAAACCATACTACCAGCTCTACAAAAATAAGTCGCACACCAATCTGACAGATCATTCACAGAAGGCAAAACCTGGATGGGTTGCGGCTCGCACATCCCCTCAGTCCTCGACTCCGTTCCCGAGAGCCAGTGGTGCTCGTGCGGACCGCAGGTCGAGCGGAGCGGCAAGATGTATCCTCCTGGAGGTAAGTGAATCTTTATCTTCCTAAAATTTGTAGGTATGGAGAATTTGGACTTTTGCTGACTACGTTGTCTGATGTTAGGATCCTTCGGCGGCATGATCATGAACATGTTTGGGTGGGGAGGCAAGAAGGGTGATGGGAAGGAGGAGTTGTGATTTGGTGTATTGTATTGTCCTAGATACTGACTGGAGACGACACGAATGATGATGATTCGAAATGAAACATGACTTTGTCAAGGACATGAGGATAGAAGACGGAGCTTTATGATGTGCCAGTGAAGAGAGCTCCAACGAACATGGAAATATCTGTAGTCCTTACGCTTTTCTATACACGTTATCTACTTAATGAACAACTAATTATAAGAAGCCAGCGAGAAATGAGGGTATCACACATGCGCGCACCGCCGCCATCGACGTATTTACACTGAAATCTACCTTTACTTCGCGACGTAATGTCCGCTCGCAAGCTTCTTGACTCCGCGCACCTCCTTCCAGCCGCTCGCGTCTTCATCAGCAAAAGGATCAGAAGCATCCACGGCGCCGCCGTTCTCGCCCTTCACGCTGACACCGACACCGCTGCCGAGACCGTCACCGGCAGCTTCCCATCTCGCCTCCACCGCGCCGCCTGTGGCCTCGCTCTCGGTCACGAATCGTGCAAGGAGCTTCTTCGCAGGAGCACCAGTGCTCAGTGAGACGTCGCCCAAAGTCCAGAAGATGAGGTTCTTGTCGCGGGAGAAGGTGCCGACGGGTTTCGAGAGGCATGATGAGGCGCGGGCGCCCTCGAGAGTCAGAGCGAGAACGACGTTCGAGAGCGTGACATTATCTTGGCCGGTCATCAGACGGAAAGAGGGCGACAGGGAGTAAGACACGATGATGGATGTCTGGGTGGGCTCGATCCTCGAAGCGAGGGTGACGTGAATGGGAGCGTTCTCCATGCCTCCAGCGGTCTGGTATTTGAATGCGATCTGGGTCTTGGCGATGCTGGACAAGTTGACAGTATACTCGCCGTCTGCGTCGGAGACAGGGTTGATGAAAGCAGGGTTAGGCGCAATCTTCTCGAGGCTAGCGAAGTTGTCAAGACGGATAGTATCGGTGCCGAAGGGAGTCGAGAAGTCGGGTGGGTTGTAGGCGAGAGCGATCTCGCCAGTAACAGACGAACTTAGTAGTTGGCCGTTTTCAAAGCGTGCGCTTACAGTCTCGATGATTGAAGAGTTGAGACCAGTTTGGCTCAGCTCAGGATGACGGTGGAGTTGGCTGCCAGTGCTTGCCAGTGACCGACCAGAGCGAATCGACTGGCCATCACTTGCCAAATCGGCGCCGAGCTGTGCAGGACGTGCAGCTTGGCGAGGAGGCGAGATAGGCTCGGATGAAGCGAATGGCGAAAAAGTAGAGGCAGCGACCGCTCCAGGAGAGAACCCAACGGGCGATGACGGTAGCGCTGGCGAAGCCGCGCCTCTGTTGGAAGACTCGGCAGCCGGAACATGACGATCCTCGGGAACAGTCTGGGCCAAAGGCGATGCTGTCGAAGCAGCAGCAGCAGTTGGCAACTCCGGCTCGGCTTCATGGACCTCCTGTGGCAAGGGAGGTGGCATGTAGCTGTTACGCTGCTCACGACGACCACGGACCGTGCCAAGCCTTTGGGGTGGCGCTTGCTGGGAGTTAATTAGTACAGTATATGACGATGGGCCATCAATCAAGGGGTGCTTACCATCTGTAATTTGTTGGCGAGATTAGCGATCGCAGCTTGCGCGTCTTCACCTTCGGCATCCTGAACTGGGGCGTCACGGATGTTGACGTTGAACTGAGGAGCAATGGCCTCGCCAGCTTCAGCGGCATCCTGCTGTGCCTGCGTGATTGGGTCCACGTCCCTCGAAGGCACAGAGTATCCCTCGTTGTCTCTTTCGAGTTCTGCAATGACGGGCGCAGGAGTCGGCTCCGGCTGTGCAGCCCTAGGTGGTTCCAGATCCGCCAGATCGCCTTGGTGGCTACCATTAGGAATGGTGGAAGCAGCCACAGCGGTGCCAGCAGCAGCTGCACCAGCCGCCGCGCCTACACCGTTGATACCATTGCCACGGTGAGGCGACGGGGCGCGTACTTCCTGGCTGACTCGTTCTGACTGTGGCTCCATGATCTCGCTGCCCAGACGGAGCGGCGAGCGTGGTCTTTGCTGTTCGATGGGTGCTGCGAGGTTAGGCGTATCCTTCGACTTTCCAAGACGGCTAGAGAATGAGTTGAAAGGCGATGACTTTGGCTTCCTCTCCGGAGATTCAGGCATGGCAGCCAATTGCTGGGGCTGCTTGCTCTCCCTGCGCCTGCCCATAACTGTGCCCAGTCGCTTCAGACCCTTAAATGCGCCTTTCTCCTTCTTCTCTGGCAGCGGTGCAATCGTTCCATCGACCTCCTCGCTCGCATGGGACGTAGTACGGCCAAGCGATGAAGCCACCGTAGCAGACCTCGAAGGTGGTGGTGGCATAGAAGGAGTGGATGATGCCTGTGCAGCCGGTCGTTCCGCGACATTCAATGCGAACGCCTTGACTTCGTCCGCAGTCTCGACGCTGAGCAGGACGTTGAGCACTTGTTCGGCCGAGATGCGGTGCTTCTCAACCTGATCGATCTCATGCGTCTGGAACTGCGTGAGAACATCTCTCAGTTGATTCCAGCGGGCCTCGTCGACGGCCTGCAAGCTCTCAAACACGTATGGTGCCTGTGAGTCCCATTGGCCCTGCGTGTTCTCGTACTCTCCGGTCGCACTTGCGATCTTGCCGCTGTCGCCTTTGCTTTGTAGTCGTTCCAACTTTTGCTTTGCGCGGTCCACGTCACGGGCGATGTGCGAGAGGTTGCCCTGCATGTTGCTCATGGCCGTCATTTCCCGGTTGCTGTTTGCGAACTCGCGCAATGGTCGCTCTACGTCGACTTCGATCTTAGACGCAAGCAGAGAGTGCGACTCGGCCAGATTCTCCGCCGCGTTCGTCAGGGTAGTCCATGGCGCAGCGAAAGTGCTATAGGCACGTCAGTCTCATTGCATCGTGTCTCGAGGTTCAATAGCAGCTCACCCTAGATCCGCGCCCTCGATGTTGCGCCTCGCAAGCTTCCGCAAGCCATTCGAGTAAGATTCCTCCAGTCGTCTACGCTCCTACAAGCAGCAATCGTGTGAGTCGATGTGTCGCGCGACGTGGCAAGCCAATGGCGACGAGCATACCTGTAGCCAATCCGCGATCTCGGTGTTCAGTCTGCCGACCTGTCGCACGCGATCGTTGAGCACGTCGACTGCCTGGCCGGGCTGCAGAGTGGCCTACAGAGGCGTTAGTATATGGAAATACGACGGTGTGTCTCTCTGGAATGTTTCGCGCGCGGCGGTTGAGAGCGTTGCGCCGCGTTATCTGGGCTGGACTGGACATTGGGACGGGAGACGTACGAGCATCGCCGGGTATTCGCTGCGCTCCATAGCCATGGTCGCGAGAATAGAGAGCGCTTTCAAGCGGGCTGTGCAGGGAATGTGTCTATGGATATGTAATCACGAATGGGTGTGGCTAACAAGGCGAGGGAGGGTATGAATACAAGCGAGACTCTCTCTGGTGGGTGGGTGGTGTGGTGTTTGTGTTGCTAGGCGAGGCCGGAACCTCGGAGCAATTGCGTGCAAGAGTCAAGCAAGCAGGCATGGTGACGAACCTTGGAAGCACAGGACTCCGCCGCCATGGCATCATCACACCTACACACAGACATTAAAGGAAGCGCTTCAAGCCGTGGTGAAACGGTTCTGCGGACTGTTCTTCGATGGAATCTTCTATGAAGTCTATGAAGGTTCCTCTAACATGTTTCGCGAATACATCGCAAACACGCGCGATGCCACGAGACTAGCTGAAAGACACTTTGACGTTACAGTGCAAATCGCGTTACAGGTCTAGACCTTGTTAAGGTAAAGTGAGGAAAGTGGTTGGAATATTCAAACTTATTACTGTATTTATTTATCGTATGCCGTATTTACATTAAAAACCTAATCCCATCCCCATCAAATGCATGTCTCGTACTTCGTTGCTATTGAAGGTTGCAGCGTCGCAGGCAGTCTATTCAATGTTGATTCTCCTGTTCGCGGGAGCCTGAGCCTTGGGGACGACGATCGAGAGGATTCCGTCCTTTAGACTGGCCTTCACCGCCTCTTGGTCAACACGCTGGGGGAATGAGAAGGAGCGTGCGAAAGAGCCAACAGAGCGTTCCGAAATCCAGTAGTTTGGTCCCTCAGATTGCTGCTCGTTGTGAGCAACTTCTTGCGACTGTGAAGGTGCCACAGAAGCGGTTGGGGTATCAGCTGGGGTGTCGACTGGAGTGGCGTCTGTGGTAGTTGTGGCAGTCTCTTCGTCTTCGACTGATGCTTTGTGGTAGTTGGTGGAGCTGGACGTGCTCTCAGTCTCAGCGGCGTCGACAAGCTTCTGCTGCTCAGGCTGTGCTTCCACTGCAGCGGTTGGACGGCGGCCTTCTTCTCTGACTGTCTCGGAATGACCGCGGATAGAAAGGGTAGTGGCGTCTGTGAACTCGATGTTGATGTCCTTCTGCGCAACACCCGGCAGCTCGCCGTGCAGCTCGTAGGAGTCCTTGTTCTCCTTCACATCGAAGCGAGGCTGGAAAGTGCGAACGGACTGGGTGAACGATGGTCCGCAGGCATTGCTACGGCCGGCGATGAGACCGGCGTAGTCGTCAAGGAGGCGGAAGAGATTGGTGCTCTCTGATCTGAGCGCCGGAGCGAACTCGTGTGCGAAGAAGCGTGGGTAGAATGCCATGTTGCGAGTTGTGATGTTGAACGGAATAGTCTTGTTGATGCGGTAGACTTGAGGTGTCGAGTTTGAAAGGCGGTAGATTTGCATGTAAGAGCTTTGGTTGTTGTTGTCGATGCTGTTTTCTTGTCCTGATGATGGATTGTACAGAGGGCTACGACGAGGCCTATATACCTACTTGAGAGCCTACCTGGAATGTACGAGCAGGCACCAGCAGCGACGCGTTGCTGCTCGCCATCTTGCTCACGTTATCCAGCAGAAGATGCTAGATGGTGGCAATGTGCGTGTAGTAAGTTGTAGCAAGTGCTGGTGAGTGCTAGATGTTGCTTTGCTGACAATCTTCGAGAAGCTTCTAGACATGTGGAGAAGGAGTTTGTCACGAAAGCCTCCGGGTCGAAGCTCGCCAACAACAACGACGTGGAATGATTTCCATGTTGCCAAATGGATCATTCCATACATTCATGACACTTGTTGCATAGCACTCCACGACACAAGGTAGTGTCCCAATATGCAGTGTTGAAGAAGTCCGTTGTTTGCCACCAATCGACCGACAAGCTTCTCCGAGCATAAGTCTAGGTACGCACGTCCTCTCTGCGCCATGCAATTATGGATGAGATTGTGAAATCACTTTGGTCACGATTAACCTTGTTGGCAAGATCATGCACACATAGCAAGTACAAAAAGTCTTCTTGTGTTACATGTCTTGATTGTTAACACAGTACTTGAGATATCTCCCTCCTCAATCCCAACTCTCACGAAATATAATTTCTCCCACGATGTAGCGTACACATCACACCCCTCGAGACCAACCCATCTGTAAAGCAAATTTGCTTGTTGATATAAGAATAGACGAATGAATAAAAGATTTTCTATATAAAACCGGACACGGCAGTCCGCGTGCTCTTCGCCGCACCATCAACCGCTTACACGTAAACGTACTCAACAACGCACGACTGCTCAGCCTGGGCAGAGGAAGAAAGGGCGCTGGAAGTGGTAGCAGCAGCCTTGGTGGAAGAAGCAGCAGGGGTAGTAGAAGCAGCCTTGGTCGACGAAGGAGCAGCGCTAGAAGATGCAGCAGGCTTAGTCGACGAAGGAGCAGGAGCAGCACTGCTGCTAGTAGCCTTGGAAGAAGACGAAGCAGGCGCGGGAGCAGAGCCGGAACCAGAACCACCGGGGCTAACGACCGAGGTGGTGATGTCGCCGCTCTCGATGTACACGCCGGAGAAGTTCCAGTCCTCCTGGGAGCCGTCGTTGGTGAGACGAAGCACACCGAGGTGCCAGTCGGCGCCGTTGGAGTCGGTGGACGCGGCGACGGGGCCCGCGATCTTCTCGAGGGCGTCGGCGCCGGTGGAGTGGTAGAACTCGACGGTGCCGGCGCTGAAGTCGATGCCGTAGGCGACGTTGTGCCAGTCGCCGGCGACGAGCTCGGCGTCCCACTGCGACTTGCCGCCGACGTACCAGTGGAGGTGGTTGTCGGAGCCGCCCTCCTGGCCGTACTTCATCTCGGTGAAGTGGCTCTCGAAGAAGTTGATTTGGTGCTCACCCTTGGGGGAGGGGGCGTTGGTGGCGGTGTGCTGCATGGAGAAGTGGTAGAAGACCTTGCCTTTGTTGATGGCGGCGCTGGTCTGGGGGATCAACTCGGTGCGGAGCATGGTCTGGCCGTTCCATGAGGAGGTCTTATCGTTGGTGATCTTGATACCCTGCTTGGAGCCAGTGTCGGCGGGGTTCTTGGAGTCGGCGTCAAGGTTGACGTAGGTCTTGGTGTCACCGGAGCCTGGTTATGCAAATCAGTGATGTTCGTTTGCAATGGTTGTAGGGTTTGACATACCGTGGATGTACCATTGGTAAGGACCCTCCTGGCTAGACCACGACCACTTGTCGAGGAACGAGCTGTCGGCGTAGTCGTTGGCGCGACCATCCCAAATGATGGAGCCAGCAGAGGCAGTGCCGATGAGGGCGAGGAGAGCAGTAGCAGAGACCATGTTGGCAGAATGTATAAATGTAAACGAGCGGAGGGGCAAGATCAACTCGCGATAGTAACAGCGGCTCTGCCTACTGATATGATATGAAGGATTTGGGAAGGTAAGAAGGAAGGCTTGATGGTCACAAGCAAACCAGCAGCAACACGCCCGACCTACATAGTCGCCATACCAGCATCGCTTCCTACGCGCAGACGGAGGCCGAAACACCGGTCTGATGGGGCGTGGAAGCCCGCTCAATGCGGAACGAGATTGCTTGAGAATTGCTTAGGGGGCTTGACATAAAATTGATTAAATGCAGGCATGATGTGGAGAACACTGCCAGGTAGATGGAAGCACGCTTATATATAGTCTCCGTACTGTAGGATATAGATTGACTTTTGAAACGAGGAATTTCCAGTAGCGCCGAAGGGCGGCCTGATCGCTTGCTTAGCGAAATCGCAATCCGGCGCTTGAGGTGATCTTGCTGTTGATCTAGAAGACATGAATATAAGAAATCGATGGACGAGCACATACAATATGACGAACAATCACAGTATTGACACTTTCTTCCTGTCGTAAATGCGGCATGCTTTCAATGGTCAGAAGGCGGCTCGGAGCACGGTCGTCCGCTTTCGCTCCTTGACCGAATAGGCTAATATAAATACAATCAACGACCTGTGGCTGGCATCAGTAATGCGCAGATTACGGAATTGTTAGCTTTGGTGCAATAATGTATTGCGACTATGCTTTACGCTATGCGTTGTCCGCCATCTCATTCATAGCAGCATCGAACTCGGCATCGACATCCATCCCATCCGCAGCTTGTATGTCAGCCATGGCATGGTCGCCTTGCTCATAGTGTTCATTTCCATTGCCGCTCGCGTGCATATCCAACTGGCGCTCCGCGTCGATCTTACCCTTGTTGCGCATCAGATCTTCGTACGTCCAAGTACTGATGCCATCCTGCATCCGTGCCGGAAAGGGTTTGCTCATGGTCTTCAAGAACTTTTTGGCGGTTGCCACAGACTGATCAACAGACATGTTTGAATCACTTTCCATCAGAGCGCTGGAGATCCACTTCGGTAGCTGGTTGCGCTTCTTTGCGAAACGTTTGTCCGCCATCACCATGATTCCGTAGTCATCCTTGCCACGCAAGACACGTCCCAGACATTGAGCACTGTGTCGCATGGCGTCGAAGGACAAAAAGTCGTTCTCACGAATGCGATAAGTCTCGCGCAAGAACTCCAGGCGTGCTTTGAGGATACGCGACTCGGTGTACTGGAAGGGCACACCAATGCAAAGCACAGTCCGTCCGTAGTGATGGTCGAAATCGATTCCTTCCGACACCTTGCCACGTGCGACACAAAGCAGAACAGCACCTCTGCCGTTGCTGCAAGCTGTGCGGTATGTTTCCAAGGCCAAGGAAGTCTCTTGGCTGTCAGGAGTCTCCACCAGAATGAGCTTGTTTTTCCACACCTGATCTAAGATTCCCATGCCCTGCCACATGGAGATGATGCTCTCCATGTAGAGGTAGGATGGGAAGAAGACCACGATACCGTCGGGTGTCAGCTTCGAGTACTCGACCAACAGGCTGCCGTAGTTCCGCACATTGGACGGGTCGTTACGACTCTGGAAGCCTGAGGAAATCGAGCCTTGATCTGAACCTCTGGTGACGATCATTGGCAGGAATGACCGCCTTGCAAGTGTCATAGCATACGACTCTTGCACCACCGTGCTGAAGCCAAGCATTTTAGGGTACATTTCCAGGGGCGAAATGGTTCCCGATGTGATGATGACCGAGCTAAATCTTTCAAGCACGGGTTTTATGGCAATAGCAGCATCAAGACAAGTAAGGTGGAGAACAGGATTTGGCACCTGCGCCGTCTCTGATTCGAAAGGTTCCAGAATGAGTAAGAAACCAGTGTCATACGTAGCAACCAATGTCGCGAACGATGCGACCTCCTGTAGTGGTTGGTAATCCTCAATGTTTGACAGCTCCAGTGTGCGGACCAAGGAAGTGAGTCGCTCAGCACAGAATCGTAGTGGCTTCTTCTCGATGAAAGTGAGCTCCTTCAAGTGTTGTAGGAATGATTGTGGTGTCTCAGAAATGACGTGTAGGACCTTCATCCGGGTCTTCAGGTACTCCACGAAGCGTTTGAGGAAGGCCATGAAATGTTCAGCACGTCGAATGTTACCAGGGACTGCTTCTTTCAGCAAGTCATCTGGCAATGCTGGGTTGGACATGAAGGCTCCTTCATCTCGTGCATCGTCGGCCGCCTGTAGGCCTTCTACGAGCTTGGAATACTCGTTCTGTAGCTTCTGGGCGTCCGTCGCCTTCATCTCTGTGATCTTGCGCTCAAGGTTCGACGCACCTCTAGCGGCCTTGCGTAATGAGTCCTCAGTCAAATCGATACTGAGGGACTCGATGCACACGTTGTCGATATTGTGTGCTTCGTCAAAGACGACAATGCAATCTTTCGAGAGCTCTTTGGAAACGCGCTCGGCAATTTTTGGGTCAAGCAGATAGTGATAGGAGTAGATGATGACATTGCAAAAGGGCATCATTCGTCTTGACGTGAAGTACGGGCATTGCTTGTGCTGCTCGCCGTACCGAGCCATGCCATCGAGGGTCCAGACGCCGGGCGGCAGCAGGTTGTGTGGTTCAAGAAGGTCGAGGTTCTCATGGTAGACACACAGCTCGACATCTTCGCCACGCTCCTTTTTCTCCTTGACGAAGCCTGCGGTGAGACTTCGACAGCGCGCATCGACGACTGAGCCACTCTTTTCTCGTTTCACTGAGGGGTGCAAACACAAGTTCTTTCGACTTGTCAAACCCAGGGCTCTGAAGTCTTCCACCTCTCCAAGCTGGTCCGCGCGATATTTCATGAGCGCTTTGAGCTCGGCCAATGCCTTCTCGATCTCAGACATTGTTCTCGAGCAGTAGATGAGCTTCCTGTGTTCAGGGTAGAACTGTTGATAAGCCACAATCAAGGAAAGTAGCGACACTGTCTTTCCAGTTCCCGAAGGCATTTCCAGAACACAATGTCCACCCGAATCCAGCGTGCGCTTGAGATCGCACATGTAAGCATACTGCTCTGGGTAGATTCGAGGGTATGGGAAGAGGACAGGCAGGTCCCCAATGAAGAACTTCATGACGGTTTCGTGTGCTGAGGCAACGGCCTCACGAGATGTTGGAGAGGTCTATGTAGCCAAACACCAGCCTGCTGTTTGTTAGACCCGTATCGAGTGGCGCACCATGCAATGTGGCGAGGTCAAATGAGTGGCGGTGTGCGCAGATATGTCGCTAGTGGCCGACAGATGTCGAGTACGCCGCACTGATTGGCAAGGTGAGCAGAAGTGGAATACTGTTTGATGGTTTGCTGATGAAGCTGAGGAAACGGAGATGGAGTTTGGCCTACAGTTTGGGCGAATAGCGCGTCGCGTGTTAGGGTAAAGCAAGGCGATTTATCAATCAAATTGAGGCAACAATTCGCAACCCCACCTTGACCTCACTCGCTGACTCCAGTGCTCCCGCCGTCACAGCCTACGTCACGGATTGGTGGTAGAGAATCTTTTGGAGTGAGCTGTGTCCTCACCACTGCGATAGACTTCTCCTAGAAACACTATTTTTTGCTTGGCCTCCTGTGAATAATATTGCATGGCTGTCGCGCCTCACATATACGACTACACATAGCATCTTCGTCCCCATCAGAGCTCCAAAACAAGCTCGAATACTAACTACAACTACAACTACAACCACAACCACAACCTCAATCCACTACACTGGACCCCACGAACCAGCAAAGATGAGCAAGAAGGCATTCAAGTCGCAGGCCAGCAGTGGACGACTGCCCACCAGTGGCGGCTTTGGTGGCTTTGGCGGATCGGCATTCGGCTCGTCGCAGTCCTCGACACTATCATACATCCAAGAAGCGCCAGACTACTCAGGAATCAGCGACGCCAATGTCGTTGTCGCATTCAAGAACCTGTCCAAAAGAGATGCAACTACAAAGGCAAAGGCGCTTGAGGATCTGCTAGCCACTGTTGGCGCTTCGGATGCGACCATAGAGGAGGGACTGCTGGAGACATGGGTGAAACTATTCCCACGACTCTCAATCGACTCGGCCAGACGCGTTCGTCAGCTCGCGCACAACCTCAATGGGCAGATATGCTCCAAGTCTGGGAAGAGAGTAGCGAGACACATGCCCAGAATTGCAGGACCATGGCTGGCTGGAGTATTCGACAGTGACAAAGCCGCTGCAAATGCGGCCAGAGACTCGCTCGCGCTTATCTTCAACACACCAGAGAAGATCCAGGGCGTGCGAAAAACCTTCCACCAGTCTATTACGGAATACTGCAAGGACGCTGCATTGAATGAGACAGTGCAGACTCTAAGTGACGAGAGGACAATCAGCGCAGATGATGCTCAGGCTACATACGCCCGCGTCGTGGCCACCAGCATCTCCCTGGTTACTAGCATGCTGAACAATCTATCGCCCGAGGAAATCTCGCAGCAGCAGAGTCTGTACGAAGAACTTTTGGAGAACAAGATTTGGGATTTCGTCAACTACGCGGACACTGGCGTGAGAAGGTCGATGCACCGACTGGTCCGCTCATGCATACACAACCAGCCAAATTTGATCAGCAACCACTTGAAGGCGATCAGCACCGCATATATCTACAAGGGCCTTCCATCCGACCAGACAGGATCTTCTCTGGACTTCGTGCAGACCCTGGAACACCTTACTAGCACTCACCCTACCATATGGACGGAAGCATACAGTGGAAAGAAGCCAGCAGCTTCACGCTTGCGGTCTCTCCTAAAACATGGATCCCAGGCTGGTCCTGCGGAGTTCTGGCCCACACTCGAAAATATTGTGCGCAAGATTCCTGAAGACGTCTTACCTAGCACATACGATGAAGTTGCTGAACTATTATCGAACGCTCGAATTGGTGTGACCAAGAGGGAAGACCGATTCAATGCATCCCACTCTTGGCAGACGTACGCGACAATCGCAGACGCGAGCTCACGCAATCTCTCGGAAGCGGAACAAGATAAGCTCACAGAGAATTATGTTATGCCGGTGATTAAGCAATACATTTCACCGCAGCCCGAGACGTCAGACTGGAGCATCACTGGCGCAAAACCTGCGCCGGTTGTTGCGAAGGCGGCACAAGTGCAACGTCTTCCCTCGGTACTGGAGCGCGAGCTGCCCAGCCTAGTGGATCATCTGATTGAACAAATCAAAATATCTCAACCCGAGCAGTCTAAGGATTTCGACAAGTCTCAGCGTGAGGTTGCCGCTGCTGGTGAACGGTGGGCTGCGCTCCAACGAGAACTTACCAATGGTGGTCACGATTTGCCCGATTCTTTGCAAGTAGCATTTGTTGCTCAAGACAAACGCCTGATTAGTGATTGCTTTGCACTTTTGACATCGCGAGGCGGCAAGCCATATGGTGCAGCAGCAACAGTCAACGAACTGCTGAAGTCGTGTGGCGATCTGCTACGCAAAGACCCTGAGATTTTGGCAGCAGTATCATCTTTCGCGGAAGAAGACCTTCCTGGTCTACTATTTACCCCATCGCAAAGCCACCTGGCCTACAGCCTTTACGCCCTTTCATCAGAGCCGTCGTTCGATTCCACTTTCGAATCAGTCATCACCCGTGTCTCGGAGGCAGATGCTGAGGCGTCGAGCAAAGAGCTGCTATGCAAGGCACTGTTCAATCGTCAAACGCCTGAGCGTGCAGTAAAATTGGCCAAAGATTCCGACAAGCTGCAAACGTTGATCGTTGACCTGACCACTCCCAGTGCTGGCGGTAAGATCGTATGTCCTCGCTTACTGGTCGATCTCCTACCAGTGCGAGTTGTCTCAGCAAGATCCATCTCATCTATCTTGGACAAATTGAACAACTCGCTTGCGAATGAAGAAGCACCAACTGACGCCCTAGCATCTTTCGACCACCTTGCCTCCTCATCAAAGGGTGCTCTTTCCAAACTTCTACTCGGTTCCACAGCAAATACCGACCAGCTGCTGACAAGTCTTCTCCGCCTTGAAAAGTCATCTGATGACGAGATTGCGGACTTGGCCAGCAAGCTCTCTTCCAAGCTGTCTCTGGCGGGAGAAAGCGATGGATCGGTTGACAAGTTCTCAGTCGTAAGACAAAATCTTGAAGAGGTGTCAGACAGGTCGTTGAGCATAGACTCATTGCTTGAGTTGACCTCTAGGCTTGTGCCAGACGGCAAACTAGATGCCGACAAGGCGCTACCCTCTTTGAGTGGCTGGAATGCAGCCCTTCGAGCAGTCATGACGACTCCTACGCCTTCACTATCAGTCCTGAGCCCCTTTGGCGGTGCTGTCAACCTGGTATCAAAGGAAGAGCCCGCCAAGAGACAATACTCTCGGGATGCGGAAGGTCTATCGCAGGCGCTTCGCACGTCCATGTACGTTACGAAGCTGCTTAATACTACTGACCTTGAGGATCGCATTCGCTCTTCCGAGAGCAATGAGCTTGCAACGCTGGTAGTGTCTCTTCTGTTGACGGTACTGGTGGGCGAGGACAACATGAGCGTCTCAGGCATGAACGCTCTTTGGATCCCGAGCCCCGAGCACGACGCTGAAATTCTTGACTTCATCGGCCAGGCCAATGCAGCCATCAGCAAGGTCCTAAACGGCTTTGAGCCTAGCACATGGCCCACATTCCAGAAGGCCATCGATGAGCAGCGATCTGGGTCCGAGTCATCCTCTGAGGCTTATTACTCAGCCTCAGCATCCAGTCGCATCTATGCTGAGCTGATCGAGAGGCACGGCTCCTCGTCTGAGGTTGTCAAAATTGGCGAAGAATCCCTGCGTGCTCTCCGCAAGAGTGGTGACTTGTTCGCGACTCAGGCACAGCTTGTAGGCAATGCACAAGCATTGGCAGGCAGCCAGTACCTCAATCGCGTCTGCAACGAACTTGTGTCAGATCTGACTGGCTTGGATGTCAGTCAACAACAAGACAAGGTTATTCGTGAACTCATCACTCTCAACACCATCTTACACTCTCAAGAAGATGTGGTTGATGTAATCGCAAAGCAGCGTTTGGTCTTTTTGATCAAGCACATCACGCCTTGGCTGGAGCCCGAGCAGGATCTCCTCATCCAGAGTGAGGTCGCCAAGGCACTTGCGCATTTGTTGCCTGGCATGCAAGACATCTATGGCGAACACTGGACTCAGATATTGTCTAGCGTGACTGCCACCTGGGCTCAAGTTGACGAGGACACAATCAACGAGAGGAGCATCCCGCTCATCAACGCCACCCTGAGGCTCCTTCACTCCCTGCGAAAGCTTTCCAAGAGCGAAGACCCCAACGATGACCTTGTTGATGCACTCAAGGATCAGGAGAAGCAGATGTTCGATGGCCTGCTTAACCTGCTCAAGTCTACTGGTGGCATTCCCGACGATTCACACCAGCCGCTCATGGTCACCAATGACTTGCTGTGCCGTCAACTCTCGCAACTGCCCACGAAACAAATTGAAACCCTGCTGGAAATTGAAGAGCTATACCCGCTCATGATGACACGGTCCAGAGCCATCCAGCAAGCTGCCTTCAGCCTATTGCACATCAAGGTTCCTTCCACTCAAGAAAAGATCTCTTTCGACGCCGCGCTCGACAACAGAACTGCGCAGCTGCCTGACGAGCTTCTCTCGCTCATCTTGGAAGCACCCACCCTTGACACGCTTGCCGACGCCTCTTTCGACCGCTCCATGCCTCTGAGCCTCCAGAGCTACCTCTACAGCTGGCGCCTCCTCTTCGACCACTTCGCCAATTCCAGCTACAAGGTCAAGAGTGACTACATCGACCAGCTCAAGGACGGCACCTACCTTTCCGGCCTGCTCAACCTCTGCCTCGACTTCCTCGGCCACACTCGCGGCAAGCCCATCGACGCCTCCAGATTCGACGTCCAAGAATATCAGGCCGATCTGGAAGACAATCCCGAACGCGACGTGCAGTACCTCCTCTCGCACCTCTTCTACCTCGCCCTCACCCACCTCCCCAGCCTGGTCAAATCCTACTACCTCGACATCCGCTCGCGCCAGACCTCGCTGGCCGTCGAGTCCTGGACGGCCAAGTACATCTCGCCCATCATCATTGCCAGCAGCTTACAAGGCGTCGCGGACTGGAACGAGAAGAGCATCAAAGAGGACCCCGAGAACGAAAAGTGGGCCGTCAAGGTCGGTCTGCGTAGCAAGGAAATCAACGTCTCGTACGTCGTCGACGAGCAGACCATGGCTATCAAGATCGTCCTGCCGGACGCTTACCCGCTCGCTTCCGCGCAAGTCGTCGGCGTCAGCCGCGTGGCCGTCAAAGAGGAGAAGTGGCAGAGCTGGCTGCGCAATTGCCAGGGCGTGATTACGTTCTCTGTAAGTCGTCGTCGTCCCATAAATTTCACACAACGCAACATCCCCGCTAACAACTTTTTTTTTCTTACAGAACGGCTCCATCTCCGACGGCGTGTCGTCTTTCCGCCGCAACGTCACGGGCGCGCTCAAGGGCCAGTCCGAGTGCGCCATCTGCTACAGCATCATCAGCGGCGACCGCCAGCTGCCGCAGAAGCGCTGCCCGACGTGCAAGCACATGTACCACGCCAGCTGTCTGTTCAAGTGGTTCAAGACGAGCAATGCTAGCACTTGCCCGTTGTGCAGGAATGCGTTTAACTTCAATTAGTAGTGGTTGTGGCTTTGGGAGCTGGTATGAGATGAGATGTGACGGGCAGGCATAATGGCCCAGGAGTTGCTTTCACGTGATCGGCAGTTCTGTGCCAGCATATGATAGACATGACATAGATGTAATACACTAGATCTTCTTCTCTCATGCATTTGCTTTTCCGCTCCTCTCTGTGAGACACGAGGACTACGAAAACAGCAAGCAGTATATGCCGTTGATGAAACAAAACATAAAAAAATTCAAGAAGTCCTTATTCCAAATTCTCCGGCCTCTTGACAGGACTCTGCGAGCTGCTCTGCCCAGCGCCGTGCTGTGAATGCGCCGATTCGCCCACCGCCAGCGACAAGCTATGCCGCATCAGCGCGCTCGTCTGCCGGTGCCGTCTCGGCTCATCGGACTCCGTGTCGTCGTACGAGAGCCTATCGCTCGCTTTGGCGCCTTCGCCGCCGCTGCCTTCGTCTCGCTCTTCTTCGAGGAGCTCGTGCGCCTGCTTCTGCGCGTCGCTGCGCATTTTCAGGTACTTCAGGTAGTTGTACGCTGCGATCGAGGCGATGGTGACGATCAGGCCGCTGACGTTGATGGGGCTGAGCTCGTCGCCGAAGACCGCGCCGGCGGCGGAGATGGTGAGGACTTCTTTGAAAATACCGCAGACGGAGAGAGTGACAACGGAAGTCCGCTTCAGCAGGGCGAATTCGGCGGCGACCATCATGAAAGCGAGGCAGCCGGGGAAGAGCATGATGAGGGTTCCGAGGATGACTCCTTTGGCTTCGGTGAGGGTGTGCAGGCCTTCGATTACTTTGCTGGGGCCTTCGATCGGGAGGGCGAGGATGAAGAGGGCGAAGAACATGACGGGGGTGAGGAAGAAGATGCTGCTGAAGGGATTGCTTGTTGCTGGGTTGCGGAGCAGGAGGATTTGGGTTAGAGACCAGCGGAAGCCGGAGCAGAAGGATGCTGTCATCACTAGGATGAAGCCCAGGGCGTTGAAAGCTGTTTCGCCCGCGACCATCATGACCACTCCTATTGACATGAGGGTGATGATACCGCCGAGACGCCAGGAGGGCTTTTCCAGACGGAAGATGAAAGCGAAAAGAAGCACGAAAGCCAGTACTGAAGACTTGCACATCGTGAAGAAGGTGAGGCTGATGAATCGTAATGAAAAGTTTCCTAGCCCAATGTCGAGGGCTGTCGCTGTGCCGCAAGGTCCGATGCGAGTGAGGTAGAACCAGCGTGTCATGAGCGGGCCTTTGCTCTCCGGTGTCTGGCTGCTGCGTCTCTCCAGCCCATCCTCATCTCCCTCGACCTGCGAGTAGCCCTGCGCATGCGGGTCTGCGCCTCCAGCTCCAGGCCTGAGATGCGGCAAGAAGTACAACACCGCGGAGGCGCACGTAAACTGCACCACCATGTGCAAACTGGTCGTGAACAGCGGGAAATGAAAGTCCAGGTTCTCCTTTGAGAACATCCACTTGTTGTAGACCGAGATGGAAATGGAGAAAGTGTACCACAGCGCGATCAAGACGGCGTTCACGCCATACATGGACAGCAGATTCGCTTTCGCCAGCTGCTCTTCCGTGCGCTTCAAATCGCCCGGATTGCCATTGCCGCCAGCAACCCTCTCGTCCAGCATGGTGCTCCGCCTCTTCCTGCGCCTGCGCTTCCGCCGCTCGGCTTGTGTGAGACCAGTCTCCTCGTCGTCGGTCATCTCGTCGTCGTCGTCGGAGCGCATGTCGTTCATCTCCACGTCCGAGCTCGAAGGCGCCGAGTCCTCGTGGATGACGGCTGTGCTGGAGTCTTGGGTGTTGCTGCTGCCGTTGTGGCCGGCCAGGGAGATGGAAGACTGTCGGTAGCCGTGCTTGTGCTTGGACCTTGTCGAGCCTGTGTGCTTGCCGCCTGCAGCTTGCACGATGGAGGCGCTACGCCGGCGGTGCGTGTCCTCGCCCATCGCACGTGCGGCTCTTCCTCGTTTAATGAATTGCCCGCGTGACGGTGAGGTG